>Ga0307986_10001099_pt1 | contig 19974 bp, 9 predicted proteins | sample EllFjometageno82_FD_203170 | JGI IMG/M metagenome (GOLD analysis project Ga0307986, IMG submission 203170) | Marine microbial communities from Ellis Fjord, Antarctic Ocean - #82 | ecosystem: Environmental > Aquatic > Marine > Unclassified | place: Southern Ocean | collected 2014-10-09
AATCTTTGTATCACAGTCAATTTCATTTAACCCCGATAATATTGCACCTACTACCAGTATTACAAATTCTCTTTCATCAAATATTTACAACTTGAATACCAGTAATAATTCATTGGTTTATATTTCTAGGTCAGTAGATACATCACTAATTTGTGTCAAAGTAGGTGGGACTGCGGCTGAAGCAATTGGAGCAAATTGTATCAGCGGATTAAGCAATACTTACCAGTTTAGTCGTCAATCTGGAAACTATATTATGATCGTAAATATGACAGATTATGCAGGTAATAACCGAGTTTCTACTTTCAATTTAACACACCACACTACTTCTCCCACCATCACATCTTCAATCGTATCTGTTTTGAGACCGGGAGCCTCTCAAAGTTACAGTTATTCAAGCACATTACCAGCCACAGTGGAACTAAAATGGGATGGGAATCTAATACAAGACCAAGGTGGATGGTTCATTATTCCTTCAGGAAGTGGATATCGTATTATTGCAGTTAATGTCACTAACGTACTAGGCCTTTCATCCGAAAATTCTTGGAATATCACATTGGATGGAAACCATCCCTCAATCTCTTTGGAAGGAGATTTCTATTCGAATTCAAACTTTGGTACAAATACGACATTATTCATTAATTCTAGCGATACTATTTCTTTAATATCCAATATTACAATAACTGTTAATTCCAATTCTAACTCTTGTCAAAAGCATTGGAATCCAATAGATGATGAATTTTCGTTTAATGGTACATTGAGTTCTATTTTCTCTTCACTTTCATGTCCTATAATATTGAGTAGTAACTTGCCAGTAACTATCAATATTTCTACTACTGATTCTATCGGAAATAGTGGTAATCGTGTATTTTTGATGAATTACCACGGGAAAATCTTGAATCCGAATTGGGCATCAACCAATACGGTGCAGGGGTCAACCTTTGTGTGGTCTAGTAATTATTCAACCCACACTTGTAATCAAGGTTTAGGAACTATAATCTCATCAATCAGTTTGAATTGGAGTGGTAGTTCTGGAATTATTAGTAATAATAATTTAACTGAAATCACAAGCAGTGGAGTGATTAATTGCATGGTTGCAGATTTGTTTGGAAATAATGCATCAGGCCATTTAAACATTACTCTCGACTCATCATCACCTTCTGCTTCAATCACTTGGCCTTCTACATCTTATGGGACTTATATTAGATCCGGATCCAGTATATTCACACTTTCATCAGTAGATTCTGAAACTAGCATTGCATCTATGAAATACTGCTTTTCCACAACCTCTTGTACCCCTAATTTATTCACATCAGGTTCTATTTCAGCACCTTCCTCTAATGGAAGTTACACCCTATTTATTGGAGTGACAAATGGTGTGGGACTCACTTTTAATACAAATGCTACATTTAGCTCAGATAACAATTATCCGATTATTAATGTTCTAAATAATGCAAATACAACTATTGATAATTATATGATTTATGCTGGGCCATCAAATCCTATGATCAAAGTATCCATGTTTGATAATTATTGTATTAATGGAGGGATAATGGAATGGGATAATGGCAATTTATCTATCACAAATGATTCATTGCAAGCAATTCCTTCAACGGCAACATGGTTACGAATTGATGCAATTGATTGTGTCGGGCATATTTCTTCAACCAATTTTTCAGTTCAAAGAATTAGCCAAATCCTCCCTGCATCAATTTCAGTTAGTGCAAATGATTCGGGAAGCGTTATCATTAGCTCTTTGGGAATTATTCATGATGGCAGTATCTCTATATTACTAACCTCTCAACATCCTGTTGGAATTAGTTTTTCCTGTTATTACTCTTTATCTTATTATTGCCTTAATACAAGTACTAGTAACTTCTTTGAGGTAATTGTTTCTTCAAATTCCAATTTAGAACACATATCGTTTTCTTTTTCTGATAGTTTAGGGAATGAAGTAAATCAAACAATCAACATCTCCGCAGATATTGCTAATGGTATTTGCGAAGTAGAGGAATATGTGGCATTGAATCCAACAACAATAACACTCCAAAGTTCTCGTTCATCAATATTCTCTTGCACAGATAATCATGCAGGGATAAGAAGTGTTACTTGGCAAGATTCAAGCGGAACAATTGCTTGGTCACTCTTACAAAATAGTTCATGGAATGCACCACCTCCTACGAGTAGTCCAAGCTTGTTAATCATTACAGATAATGTCGGCAATGTATTTTCAACATCCTATATTATTGAATTCGATAATGAAGCCCCAAATCTATCTATTACACCGATTAGAAATAGTATTTCATTTGATGAAGGAATTTCACGCTCAGATGCATCATTTACAATTTTATGTAGCGACACTTATTCACAAAATTGCTTGATTGATATACTCATCAGTGATGCTATTAGTGGACAGAACTTGTCGTACCTTAAAATATATAATATTGGAACTATTAGTATTCCATCACCTGCCCTTAATTCAACAATAAGAATTGAAATAAATGTGGTAGATGAAATTGGGAATCGTTATTATTTATCCAGGCAATTCCAGATTGATGATGATGGGCCAACGATTGAAATCGGAGTCTATTCCCATATAACTGGATCACCATTGGCGGAGGGTCTAATCTCCTCTGATGGAGTGATTTCCCTCGACAATTTGGCAACCTTGGATGTAAATTATTCCCTCTCAACAGGATTTGTTTTGAATTGTACTACTTCTGCAATTACTTATTGGGGCCCATTACAAAGTGAATATGATTTGAAGGATTTCAATTTATTTAATTGTGAACAATTTACATTTGATTTATTTGCAAGCGATCATGTCGGAAATCTGTTTGAAACAAGTTTACTTTTATCTGTGGATTATATTCAGCCAAGTGTTGATTATTCTGTTAATCAAGCCTGTTCATGGAATAATGGTATTTATCTGGATGTACAATCAAATTGTATCGTCAATGTTGTGATGGATGATGATCAATCTTCAAATCTTTCATCGACATTTATATTGACATTGATGATTGATGGACAGGTTGTTAGAACACATTTTTTACAAGGTTCATGGAATATTGATTTGTCTGATTACCCAGATAAGTCAATCTCAATATCTGTTTCTGGTTCCGATAAGGTCGGCAACCAAGTTGCAACAAATAATCTGAATGTAGTGACTCTGGATGAGATTACGCCGATTTGGAACGGGATTATTTGCGCAGGAAATACCGTTTGCAACTGGGAAGGGCAAATTATTGCAGCTTCGCACAATGAAACTATTGAAGTAAAAACACCTTATTTACAAGCTCCAATAATTGAATTTGAAATGAAATTTGAGAATGCAATGAATGAATATTATTTCTCAGAGAATAATTTCACATCTAGTGCTCTTCCAGATGGATCATATATGATGACTCCTATTTTCAAAGATGCAGCGGGTAGAGAATATCGTTCAGTGAGCGTTTCGTTTGTTTATGATAATCAGGCACCCATTATTGAAGTGTTAGAAGCACAATCCAATGGTATCGTTAATGAATCTCTAATCTTGTCATGTGATCATTGTGAATTAGTTTGGCGTGTGAATGAGATTACTAGTTACTCCTCTACAACAAACCATGGGATATTTTCTTCTGAAGATGGGCAATATCGACTTCCGACAACAACTCTTGGGCAGAATATTATCGTAATTTCAGCAATTGATGCTTTTGGCAGAGAGTCTAAAATTACCTATTATTCAACACCAGTAAGAACGACTATTCTCAATCCCGTTGAAGAATTATTGAGTAATGATGACATCAATTTACAATGTATGGAGGCAGCTTCCATTGAGGATGTTAGGCAAGTTACATGTTTATGGAAAAGAAAGGAATCAATGGTGGATAAAATACCTATTCAAATAAATGTAGATATCGACCAAAAAGAGTTACGTGATGTCGAGTTATTGGTCTACAAATCAGGAGGTGGTGTTGAAGTACTAGATATCCATTCTGGAACAATTTATATTCCTAATATTAATCATTATGTAAACTCATTTGAATTGCATCTATCTGATAGTTATTCTGAAGTGAATGCAATTAAATTTAAATTGATTGAACATTCATCAGCTTGGTCAGATATACACTTCGTAGACTCCGATTTATCCGAAGAATCATTCAACTCAAAGTTTGAGGTAATAATTTCACCACCGATACGAGAAGAAGAATTCCATTTAATAAAAAGAGGATTAATAACTATTAATGATTTGTTTGACTGTGAATCATTATATTCCTTTTCTCAGCACAATGAAGTGTCAATTTCGTTCACATCTGATAATTGTCAAATAGACGGTGAATCGATGAGATTACTAACGAATGGCAGTATTTCGTTCTTGATAAATGTCAATCACACTGGTATCAGAAACGTGATTGATAATAATTTAATAAATCATTCTGCACCCTTATTCAATATTGAATACTATTCACTTGGGATCACATACCTAGATGGGTTGGGAATTAGTTCAGAAACGAATCGAAAACAATTAATCATTAAGAATTACAATATCATTAAAGCGGAAGATAATTCTCCAACATTTGATAATGACTTTGCAAATATATGCCCACTCGGCACCAATAATCTACATTGGGAGAATTCAGATGGATTTTTGCAGAGTCAAGAAACATCACCACTCTCTGAGTGTTCAGGTGCGATGAACGATTTGGATGGAATAAATCGAATAATTTGGAGATTCACTTTTGGTGAAGGAAATAACAAATATCAATCTGAGATAGAATGCCAATCTACCTATTTTCCGCGTGAGTGGAATTTCCAGGATGCAATAGATGCAAATATCTGCCAAGAACCTTCAAACAAATTCCCATCAGGAGTATATGATGTTGCAGTGAGGCCTTGGATAGTTGACGAATCAATTTATGTTCGCGATATAGGTGAATATAGGATTACAGAGGGTGGTTATTATGCCAAACCAATCACAATAAATGATTGTGACGGTTCTACCGAGTGTCAATTTTTGGAATATATCCTTTATGATGTAGTTGTTTCGTCAAGTTTAGATCCACTCGCCGAAGTTGAGAATAGCAAAGAGTTGGTAAATTCTGCAAAGTCATTTATTACAAGTCCAATATCCTCAATAATGGTCATAATATCAATTACGTCATTATTGGGATTGATATATTCAGTGTATATCAAAGTAAAAAAATTCCGAGATGCAGTTTCTAATATGGGTGTTAATGAACATGAATCTGAAGCAGACCATATCTCAACAATAGAACAAGTTCGTGAGATTTATAATTACCCAACTCTAGCCAAGGTTATTTCTGATTATGATATTACAGATGAAGACGAATTTTTGTTATATGCGGCTCAAGAATGCGACCTTGACCTTGACACACACCTCTCCAACGATGAATTGACACTTGCGGCAGAGAAGTGGGAAGAAAAAAATCTTTTAGAAATGACCACTAGTCAATTGAAATCCAAGCTCAAAGAAATGAATTTATCCACTGGTGGTATCCAAAAAGAATTGGTTAGCAGAATAATTAATTCAAGGTATAAAAAATAATCTTTTCCCTTGACGAAGCAATTAATTACCTTGAGTAGTAACGAGGTATATGATGCTAGACCTATCCAATGTGGAAATATTTGCAATCGCAGCCGCAGCAATCCTAATTGGGTTTATTGTGGGCAGATTATCAAAAACAAATGGCGAACGAGTTTCTAATCAAAGGCTTCTTGAAAATGAGATTACCCGCTGGAAAATAGATCCAGATTGGTCAACTATACTGATGGATAAAGACCCCATCGCGTCAGCAACTCGGGAACTTGGAAACTTGATGAAACGAAAGAAAATGAACGACATTGAAGACCGGGAATTACAAAAGGAAGGCCGAGAAGGGGTACAGAAAATCGAAGCAATCAAATCCGAAATAGCCTCATTGGGGAGCACTCCACTAAATGCAGCCTATCTTCGCGAATTATCCCTCTCGCCAGCAATGTCGAAAATGACTCGGTTGAGGAAAAAAGCTCAGAAAATAGTTGCTGTTGATCTCCGATATACGCATCATGAACACTTTCTTTTTCTAATAAAGAGTGGAAGCAAGAAACCAGGATTAGTTGAAGAAATGGATGATTCTATTATTGATTTGGAAAACGAAAGCCCTTACACGAAAAACCTTGATTTTATGGAGCGACAAGTTGATGCCATGATGGAAGATGAAGAAAAAATCGACAAAATGAATGTGGCCCTCGGCATTAAGTAGGTGCCTATTTTGCCTCACTTTTCTTTGAGCACATTGAGAGTAATGTCAAAATCAAATCTCTCAGGAAGTGCGAAATCAAGTATTTTGAACGATATTGAGGTAGGCCTTCGGTTTCTAAAATCTGGTATGGGTTCTAAATCCAATAAAGAACAGCCGAACTTGATAAAGGTCGGTAGCCTAAATGAGATCATAGTAGTTTACGGGGACCTATTGGTGGCATTGTCTCACTTGATTAGGTCCCAATCACTGACGGCAATCAGTGAAATATTACGAATGGATAAAATCTATCTCAATGGTAATTCGTTAGAAGGAATAACACCTTACAATAGTACCTTTAACGATGATAAACTTCGATTAAAGCAAATATCAGATCAACTAATATTGTTAGAAGAATGGTTGGAGGAATAATAATGGGATTTTCTTGGTGGATGGATTCGTCTGAAGTTTCAGTTGACAACTTCTTCAAATACCTACCACGCAGGCACTTATCGACTCTAGATACTGTAACTCTTTCTGAAATTAAGATGATAGAAGAACGAATATTAAGTTCTGAACACACTATTTCTCGGCAATCGGATAATTCTGAATTGATTAGACTCCGCGAATTACAAAAAGACATAATCCTCAACGACATGGTTCTTTGTGTAAAACAATGTTTTATGAATAGCACACAATTGAAGATTCCCGCCTCCGAAGATTTACTATCCTCTGAATTAGTAGATGTTGGACAAAGAATGATTAAGTTGCGGAAAAAGTTAATCAAACGGATAGGTAATTTAAATGACTGATGGAGAAACCGTTCAAGAAGGTTTTTACGTATATTTTTTGAATATTGGTAGAAATACACTTTCAATGCTTAGTGATAAGTTCCGCCTTTTTTCATATTCAGAGGTGGGTACTGCGAATTTGTTACTCACCCTATCATTATTATTATTAGCTGCAATTTTTGCACATACGACCCTAATAATAGATCCCTTTTCAAACTTGGATTTAACTTGGTCGATGATTCTTTCACTCATATTTACTACCATTGGGCATTATTATGCAATTACCCTCTCTCAAGATGGAAGATGGAAATTCGCGGTAAAATATTTACCATATTTGTCATCATTAACGTTGGTATTATTTGCTTTTGACGCTATTGAGATTACATCTAGCGGGCAAATAAATAATCTATTGGGTTATATGATTCTAATACAAATCGCTCTATTATCAGGAATTCTTTCTGGAGAAATAAAAAGTGCAGCATGGTTGGGAAATGCATTATTTATGAGGCATATTAACAAACTATTGCCGGAGATGGGTGTCAAATATTTGTACTGGAGTTCCGAAGGTGAGTTAGAATTAGTTGAAGCAACAGAACTAGTCCCGCGATGGGATGAGTTATCAAATATGGTTGTATGCAAATATCTGTCTATGGAAGTACCTTTCAATCATTTTTCACCGGTATATGATATAAATAATAGACTCTCATCAGCATTCGATGATATCATGAAGTTGTTTGAGGGATTAACCGTCACATGGAACGATGCGATGTCTAGATATAAAGAATCATTACACCAGAGTGAACTACGAATCTCATGGTTAAACTTGATTCAAGTAATTATTCCTGAAAACACCTCTTCTCTAATGTTACAAAACTCTCGAATTCCAAGCAGAAATCAGAGAATCTTACTCGGAAATAACAAAGTTATTTTTTCTTGGCCATTTCCCAAAAATGATTGGGCAGAATCGGTCAGTGAGGCCTTTAAATCCACTCAAGACAAACCTGCATTACATATCGCTCTAACGACTGAAAGAGATTCAAACTTTGCTTTAGAAATAGAACGAAAATTGATTAACAGTAGTACTAGTGACGAATCATTGCAAAGAGCGGGGATTAGTCTTCTAAGAAGTTATTCAAATTTGATGATAATGTTATTTGAAAATATTTCAAAACAAACAGGCAATAGGAGTGACCTTAGCAAATATTGTATTCGCTCAATAGGAACTTGGTACAAATCCTTTAAAGGAGGAAACTCAATATTTGAAATCTCTAAAGTTGCATACTATAATTCTCCCAATAAGCCAATAATTTCCATGACGATGGATGAATGGCAGCAGAAGATTAATGATTCCATTGTCGAACCAGAGAGTTTTTTCTTATCAATTCATGACGAATTGTTAAATTTTATAGAAGAATCAAATTGCAGTAAGGACATTACTGCAATTATTCAATCTCTAATCTCCACTTGTACTAAGGATGTGATTAAGTCGAATAGTAAGAATCCGGGGACTAGTAGAAAAGAAACAAAGAAAACTAATGTCAGTCAAAGAAGAGAATCAAGTGTCAATCGTAAAGGAGCAATCTTGGTGGGTATTTGTAAAATGAATCTTGTATATTCATTACTTTCACAAGAACATGGAGGCGGAAATTGATGGCTTATTCCGGTTCAATTCTTAATAGCGGCACTATAGAGCAAATGATTGGTGGTATTATCCATCTTGCCAAATGCGTAAGGGATCTTTCCATTTTAGTTCCTTCAGATGACAATAATAGTTGTTTAGAGTTCAAGAAAAAGCAGTTATATCATTCGCTTGTTGGTGATAATAATGACATCAGTAAACTGAAAACCAGTGAAATTGCATCAAATTTTCTAGAATTCTCTTCAGGTTCAACCGAATCGCATTTGGGTGTGATTCATGTTCGTGATATTGGTTGTCATTTCGAACATCTGAAATATGACGACGTAGTTTCAGTTTTAGATTTACACAAAAATGAGCCCACAAAGAAAGATGGTAAACGCCGATGGTGTATTGAATGCCCGAGTTCAGCAAATACCAAACCAGATTTCAAAGCGGGGATCGTTAATCCATTCAACTGCTGGCGCAGAGGACACAGTTCCGAAAAATTGGGATTCTTGCATATCTCTGAAATTTCTGCATTTGGAACTGATGTTTCGGTACGTCTCAAGAATGTGTATTCTTCAAAGGAACTTCAAGCGATGTCATATGGGCGCTCAATGGAAATTGATATTCAAGTGGGCGACAAGATCCCTGGTAATGCAACATCTATGGTCTGCGTAATCAAGTTAAACACGGATAAAAGTAGAGAAACGAATCGAACTTCCGAAATAAGAAGTATTCTGAGTTCACAATTACTTGTTTCAAAACATTTGAATACCAAAAATTCAGTAAGTAATTATGAAACTAATAAAGGGAAGAAACTGATTCCAGAATTTGTGAAAACTCTTCTAAATACATTGCATGATAAATGGAACTTAGATGGGCCTTCGATAGATAGTAAGGGGATAATTGGATTTGCCTTGATAAATAATGAAGATACATATGTGGAAAACGAGACATTCACACTCATGCTTGAAAGTTTTGCATCAACAAACAAAATTTGGTACGAGAAATATAATATTGATGAATTAGCGCAAAATGTGAAAGATCATCTAAATCTTTCTCAGGTACCGATCCCAAAAAATAGTTCGGCCCTATGCATAATTCTTGATCCATTGATTGATTTGGGAGGGATTTCCGTTGATTAGTAATTCATCCGAAGAGAAAGGAAAAGTTTCATTCGCACATTTATCTATCATGCTGATGGGAGTATTTGCGATAATTTCAGGTATTTCGGGTCATGGTATCTTGTTTAATATTGCAGTATCTGGTCCATTACTGTGGTTCAGCCTTGGTATTTTTATTATTTTCTTTGTGATTGAATCACGGCATGGAATTAGCCAAAGCATTGATAGTAAAGTGACAAAAATACAAGGCTTGGAGACAAGTAACAAAGAAATTAGTTTGAAATTGGAACTGGTAATGATTTTGAGCAGCATCATAATGGCCTTGGAAAGTATATACTTTCTATCGGGCCGATTATATTCGGCCTTCGTAATATGTCTTTCATTCTCAAGTATTTTACTCGCAACAGTGATTGGCCGAAAATTTGGTTCTTCTGTTGGCGAAAGTGAAAGAAGAGATTCATGGGAACATTTGGATAAAAACTCGAAAATGAAAGAATATAAACAATTGAAAGATTGGCTAAAAGGAGATCTCAGTGAAACGTTATCTACTGCACAAGAAGAAAAAATTAATCTCCAAAAAGATATTTTTGTGATGAAAATAAAATCTGGATTAACGGATTACGAAAAATCGAAGAAGACCATTAAAGATTTGAGTAACTCTAAAGATGAAGTTGAGTTAGTTAAAATTCTTTTTTCAGTTACTATGAAGAAATCATATAGTGAATGGTTAATAGGGGCGATCGACTTTTCGACTAAACGTAAAGAATATGCAGTTAAAAATGCGTTAGAAGCATTATTATTACTTCCGCCAGTAATAGAATTGATGGCGCACATTAGTGCCCCTGGAGGTGGCGGTAATGCTAAGCTTTTCAATCGCTTGTTAACAGTTTCCGCCCAATTTGCTAAACGTTTGCACAGTTTTGATTTGTTGCTCGATGGAGGACAAAGCATTCCAAATAGTACTGAAGGAAATAATAGACATATTGATGCAAATATTCAGGAATTCATCAAATTCATTTCCCTAAAAGCTTCAATGAATGATGAATATGAATTTACCCCATGGTGGTTGATAAACATTCGATCAATGATGGAGGCGATTCCGGATTTGGATTCATGGGATTATGATAAATCAGTGCCTGGAATGTTATCAGTTTTAGTTCCAGAAGTCTCCAAGGAAAAGGAAAATTGGTGTTTTCTCCTTTCGGAGTTCTTTGATGGTACGGAATATGTAGATGAATCGTATGACGTTTCAAAATTATTTGCGTACATCTTTAATCTTCAAACGGGAGATTATGTTACAGATCTACTCAAATTGACTTGGTATTCTTATCAGAAATTAAAGTAGGAGTGATTTTCGTGAAAATACCATTGACTGAATCCCTTATAGTCGATGTAGTACCGGAATTCCGTTCGATATCTAGTACAAAATCTACTTTGTTATTGGCCAATTTACTTGAGGCTAAATCTGATAGAGAATATCGCAAAGCAGCCACGAATCTGAGGTTTCATCTGCAACCTGAAAATGATTCAAAGACTACTAAATACTCTTGCTTACATCCGAGTTGGTTCGATGATTACACAAAAAAGGACATGGTTGTAGATGCCACTACATGTAGAATGTGTGGTTATAGACAGGACTGCACGCTTGGTCAAGATCAAAGAGACTATGTTGAAATAGTCTCTCTTGATAATTCAAGAATCCCTCCCAAAAAATATTTCCAAGAAAATTGCTTCACTGCATATGGCAAAAACGGAACCACCGTTATTGATCCATTTCTTGGGTTTTCATCTAGGTCTGGCAAAACCCGCAAACTTTACATCATCTCTCAAAATGAATTTTCGAGAAGGTTTCCCAATTCGAATTCTAACTATGAATTTGATTCTAGCATCGGCTATGATCGTAATACCGGTCAATCGATTTGGCCGATTGACCAATTATTTTTGCAACAGTATGAACTTATTTCAGGGAAACTAAAATTTGAGATTATTGGAGATAAGGATATTTTTGATAACAAACTATCAATTATTGATCAGAATTGCTTACTAAAGGTGGCATATGAAAATGGATGGTTGCTACAATCCGATGCCGGCAATGTCAAATTGGGAATAAAAATTCTTTTTTCTAGATTAATTAAAACACTAAAACATAGAGGAATCTACCCTCAAATGCGTAATCTTTTACTATTGAGCATGATTCCAAAAATCGACATACCCTACAATTACAGTGGATCTGGTCACCTTAATATCGCAATGAGATGGGCTGAATTAAAGCCTAATGATTTAGAAAGGTACAGACAACATTTAAAACTTGATGAGACGGAAGACCCAGTCCAAGAACTCCTTCTGAGCAGAATTATTCAACCATTATTCAAAGAACAAAATGAGGGAGTAGTTCAATATTTACCTCGCTTTCCAATGATTGCAATTTCACCAAGCAAACTATTCAAGAATATCGAATTTGAACAATCAGTTGGAAAAATAATTGATGTGAATGAAAATAATGGAGATGAAATACTGCTCCTGATTGACAGTTTAGGCTTCGATTTATCTGCTGGAGGTGCAATCAATGATGGATCTTGAATGTGTAGAATCTATTTTGAATCAAATTACGGGGGGCAGTACTAATTTGATATTATTTCCCAAGTCTAAAGATTATTCTAGATTGTCTGGTCTGGAGGAAAACCACATTATTGTTTCATCACTTTCTCAATTATGCGATCTCCCATTAAGAATAAGGAGGATTATGTATAGCGAAAAATTGAATGAAAAAGATTCCGCTGTTTCAGGTATAGACCGAATAATCAAGGACATATTGTCCATATATACCGAGATATTATCAAAGGAGATTGGTAAGGTGGAATCCACTAAATGGCGAGATAATCTTTATGGGAACATCAGGCAAATTATTGCAGGAGAGGGTCCATTTGGAATTCTTAATGGTAGAAATGCAATCATCGAGATTGTAGAAGTTCCTAATGAAGATCGCATCAAGATAATCCAAGAAATGAAGTTCTCATTTCCCCATGGACCAAAAATTATTGCGAAAAGAATTATTGGAGTTGGTGAAGCAGTCGAACGAATGGAAAAGTGGGATGTTGATGATAGTTTCGCAGATTTATTTTCAGTGCTACAAAAATTGAATAGTTTTTCAGCAATAACAACTTCAACTCGTATTCAACATATTTTTTTATGGTCTGATATGCCATTAGCTAATTATCAGCCTTCTTTCTTAAAACGAATTTTTTCAGATTATATTTACCATTTTAGCAATAATTCGCCTAATGATGCAGTTGTAATTCTACTTGTAAACACATCTACCAACAGCACTACTCTTGAGAAAGCATCTTTCAATCAGCGTGAATATCTTGCTCTAAAACGTGCCTTAAGCGGGGGCAGGGTTTATCTGTGCCCAGGTGCTAATGAAGAAGTATTTACAGATCCAGTACTAAGGTTGAATAGACCTAATTCGGTTCTTGAAAGTAAGACCTATTTTGATGATGTAGAAACTCGGATAAAGAATCTAAAACTATTTGATTTAAGATTGATGAAAGGAGTAAGGCATATAGTAAGCGAGGCCACACACGACCTAGTAGAAACTTCATCTATTGCAATAATGTCAAGTTGCTGGAAAGGGACATGGACTGAGTCAAGAGAAGTTGATGGCGAACAAGTTATTTGATAGTATCTCGGCAAGACATCATGGGCGACATTGAACCAACCGATTCCGGAGTCAAAGTTTTGACACAAATCAATCTTAGGTCAATAAAAATTTCAGCATTGAAGTATTTCGCGGAACACAGCCCGCGTAATGAAGTGATTGAAATAAAGAGGACTACAAGAGCTAAACTTTCTAGGATTCCACTTCAACCATTGAAGAACTACCCTAGTCTGAAATTACCGGGGTCTCTGCAGGAATTAAAGGTCAGAATGGATAAAGGGGATAAAGGGGATAAAGGGGTTGCCGGTGAAGATAGGAAATATTTAGTTTCAGCAGAGACTACACATTCTCACGACTTAGAAACGACTTTATATCAAAGTGATATACCGGCCAAAAGAAAGATTGCAGGCATTACAGATACGTCTATCTTTGACGATATTTGGTTCATACAGCACTGTTTACATGCAATTTATGATCGTATTGGTGACAATGATCGAGATAGTGAGAGACATGTTATGATACCAATTGAATTATGGCAGGCTATAATTCAGATCGAAGGGATTTTCAACGGCGAAGTAGAGGCGGGGGGTATTGCTGCATTACGAAGTCAATGTGAACTGCTAACGAAAAAATATGTACTTAGAATCAAAGAATTGCAGATTAAATTTAAAGAATTGGCTGGATGGATGGGTGCTGATAACCCAGCACAACAATCAACGGATGAGATTAACAATAATGTTGTAAAGCAATTTTTTAAATTTAATATTGCTGACTGGACAATTAGTGACCTTAGCGATTTCAAGAAGTATCTTGGCTCCGAGATTTTACCAACTTCGCACAATAGAACATTTGTAATTGATATAATAAAAAATGCTCTTGTAGATTTATTCTTGCCAAGTATTTGGATTAGAGATGACATCACGCATGATTCCAGCCAATATTATCCCCCTATCGAACTTAGGGTAAATGGGACAGGTGGAAATGAAGAATATAGGCGTGTCCGTGATTCTCTCGAACCGGTTTTCCAAGCAGTTAAATCAGAGGACAAAAAACGAGAGGGCCAATTGAAGAAAGCAATAGCAGAGTGTAAATCAATTGAAGATAGTTGTGAAAAGGGATTTATTCCCATGAATCTTGTAATGTGCCCGCCTGCTCAACTGGATGATAGAATTCTTCAACTAATCAAAGACTATTCTCTGATAGAAATGATGAAACAAGAATTAGAGCTCAATTTCAATGGATTATTCAGTGAAATTTATCCGGATAATAATGCATCAATGACAGATTCACCGGAGCAAAAGAAAAAAGTAGAGGAATTCTTTTTGGCATTATCTCCAATAAAATATAATTATGATTTGTGCGAAACAGATCTGAAACGGATGCGGGAATTGGTTGTTGACAAATCATCAATACGCGATGGGAAAGATAAACTACAGCAATTTGATGAGCAAATATCTGCTCAACGGTCAGGGATAAGAGATGAGCGTAGAGAAACTAAAGAAATAAATGATCTGTTAATAAAATCAAAAAACCGCTTAATCAATGTTGAGAGTTTAGTATCAGATATTGAAATAACACTTATGGGGAAGTCAAGTGATGAATCTGTATTATGGATTGGTCTTGGCGAAGCAGGTGGCCGTATTCTAAGAGAATGCATGATGTATTGTTTGAATAATTTGGCTGATGCAAGATGCACTGCTCTACTTCGTGCATTAGGGGTTAAAGGAGATAAGCAAAATGAAATCGAGACGCTTATGAAAGATATTTCGATGGGACATCCTGAAAAGCGGGAAAGTGCTGAGAAAGAAATGATGGGAATATTTGATAAGTATGTTCATCTATTAGCAATCAATTTAGGTGAAGAAATCGATAAACTCGCCTATAATACTGCGCCTGGTTATTTCTTATGGGGCAATAGTCCCGAACGTGCTGACAGTACTACAAGAACAGTACGGGGTAAAAGGAATATTCTCAAATTAAAGGATGACGGCGGGGGTGCAGGTGGAAAAACAGGTATTGGGCGTGCATTTGGATTTAGACACATGGGAGAGATATCTGATGTTATGAAGGATGTTGGTAAAAAGGGTAATAGAATGCCACAACACATTGTCATCACACACAGTTTAGCAGGAGGAAGTGGAAGTGGAATGGTTTTGCCAGTACTACAACAAGCACGCCGAACATTCGGTCAAAAACCGATAATATGGGTTGTTTCCGCAGGAGATGGCATTTCGGAGAAGAAGCCAGCAGCCCCAATAAACACTCCATTTATTATGAGTGATATTTTGCAAGCACATTATGATGGAATACATGCAATTTCCAAACCACTAAAGCTATCCGATTGGTCATTATTTGATGACGTTATTAAAACGGAACACGAACAAATGACTAAACTTGCCAAGGAGTTAGTACAATTATTTGAAGATACAAATAGTTCGGAACACTCAGAGGGAGAGTTGTATTCTAATCTTACAAAATATTTGAAGGGGGGACATAAGAATCATTATGAGAGAAAAAAGAAAGAGATTTGGGCCTCTATTGAACAAATCAAGCAGACAAAAGAGTCTGTTGAGCTCAAATCTGCAATAATCGATCTAAAGGATTTCGGCACTAAATTCGGAACGGAAGAGAACTTTGATAAATTAATCGTTAATGAAACTGAATATATTAAGTTGTTACTTGATGTACTTCCTAATGACAACCCTAAGGCTGATGGTTTCACAAAGTGGTGCAAGGAACAGGAACGCGGTGGAAATAGGCCTGCGATACGGATGTGGATGGAATGGATAAAATGTCTATTAGATCCATTAAGCTTATACATAAAAGGCAGAGAAGACGATAATCTTTTGAGTACCGATGAAAATGGCGAACGCATTGAATCATATTTCATTGCACCACTCACAAGTGTACATTTAACTTCTGTGACTAAAAGATTGTACCACGAAAATCAAATTGAATTAGCGGGCAATGATGTAGAATACCGGAAGATTTCACCGGGAATGGAACCCCTATTTGAACGAATAAATGATTTGATTAATACAAAAATTGGAGATGAAAAGAAGGCCTCGCTTGATGAAATACGCATTAAATTAAACAGTTATGGTCATTCATTGGACCGATTTAATAATTCCATAGAGGAGATGACTTCACACATCCAATCCTTGTCGGGTGCCGGAAGTGATCCGAATATAAAATCTATTATTGTAAGCAATTCGCATCTTGAGATGGGAGTTAATTCTACAAATCATCTTGAGGTTTCCGGAGCCCCTTATACCGTTTTCAACTCAGTTATTTTTGATTTAATGTTGAATATCATTGGTCCCAGGCTGCCAACAGAAGAGGGCGTTTTTGTGAATACTGAATCGGAAGAATTTGACCAAATGGATCTGATAACATCCACACGTCCACCGATGGTAGTTGGCTTACTCAATCAAAGAGATTCGATCAGTCTAAGTGAACCATCAACAATTTCTAAAACGAGCAGTTTTGAACCAGCGGCTTTAATTGATATGATGAATGCAATGTTTACTCTTAAGGATGTAAAAGGTAATCGCAATAGAGGTGATTTGTTACCCAACCCTCTATTCTTGTCAAGCTTCCCGTTAGGTTTCAAAGTACCAATATTGTTCCAAAGTTTTTTTGGTAGCCGTTACAAGTATATGTTACAAATTAATCCTTACAAGGTTGCAGGTGAATTAAATATTGATACAACTAAAATCTCAGTTTTTTGTAATTCATTAATCGATATTTGGGGTGATGAAGGAGAAGTTTTTGATTTAACCCTCAATCAACGTAATAATTTGGCAGCAGAATATGGAATTAATGCTTTGAGTGTTACAAATTTAATAAGGTGGCTTTCAATGATTAAAGCCGAATCATTCAGTATGTTTATTGGCAGAAAAAATCATGATGAACATGAGAACATTCTCAAAGAAATAAAAAATAATTCAGAAAGTTTATGGAATCTGGTGCCACTTGGTAATGAAAATAAATTCGAACTTGGGGTATTAAGAACAGATTCTACAATTCAGAGTTACATTGGCAGGGGAAATACAATTAATCAAAGTAATTTGTTTAAGGTGTTGCCAGCTATTGGAATTCACAATGCAGAAATACTCAGAAGTGTAGGCCCTGCTTATTTAAATTCATTTTTGCCCTTAGAGATTCTTTTCAGTGCTGAAGATTCAAGTGAGGCTAATGCGAAGTCAGCGGAAATTAAGGTTGAGGTGGCAAATAATATTTGGAAATACTTGAAAGAGAATCACAGTCTAGAGATTAATGGCGCTATTGAAGATGATGGTAGTGGCGCAGTAGGATCTATGAAGAAACCACGCCTGTTCAAATCGATCAATTTATTGCTTTATAAATATGATATCCGCTTAGAATTAATTCATGATGCTTTGTTTTTGAAAGTACACCCTAGATTGAGCCGTTATTTTGCAGCAGTGAGAGATATTCCTGTGCAGCCGAAGGACAGCATGCTTCCATCTCGCAGTGTTTCATCCAGCCTCGCTAGATACATTTATGCTGATTCAAATAATGAACCATTAGACTCACATCATAGTCCAAACTTCAGAACTGGTATTGCTTCGCCAACATTCACCATGGGGGGGCAGATTCTTCATCAGATGCGATATATGGGCTTGTTACCAGATGAACAGAAACTGTCGTTAGTTCCATTTATTCGGATATTGCTTCTGGGGGATGGTGGCATCAAAGAAATGAAAGATAGATTATCTACACAAGCGACTGATATTGGAATTGATTTGGAATTATTGACTCCGGAAATAGAACAAATCTTAAATGAACGTTATGAGAGGTTGGAAATATATAATGACCCAAATACCTATTGCCAACATGCCATAATAATCATTAACCGTATTCGTAAATTGGAAGGATTGATTAATAATTTGAAAAGGAACCTTCCAAAGAGATGGAATTATAATGATCTGATTGGTTTGGATGAACTAGATAGAATCAGAACAAATTCTCAATTAGTTCCGAGCGAAGAAGATACTTCAAAATTATTTGGTAATGTAGATTCAATCTCCGAATTAAAGGAATGGTTACAGGATCTAATCTCATTGACAGTTCGCCACAATTCTAACTCAAATAATGATACTATTAGCAAAACCCAGGAGGCTGATAAAGATGTTGAAGAATCTCAAAGAGTTACAGTCTCTAAGGAAAATTCTACGATTGTGGCAGTAAAGCAATTATTTTATGAAGTTTCATATCTAATGCGTGAAGCTTTGGCGCAAGCAGAATATATGATAGATGAAAATGTAGCAGGAAAGAATGTTCACTTTGAAATGACTGGGTTTAGTGATAGATTGATTGGTAAGCCGGAAGGACTTCTATTACTAGTCCACGACCGGAATCCAAAACTACCGATGGGACCAATTCAAAAGAGTGTACGCGATTCGATAGAGCATTACTTAGGGAACCTGAATAAATCTAAAGAGTATTCAACAGCAGCAGATTTCGGTCCCACATCTTATTTGACGATGGTCCTTGAGAAGGCGCCTAGTGCAAATATAGCAGATCAATATAAGGCATTATTGTTCAATAAAGGTACGGGCTTAAAATCATCAGATCCTAATTGGTATCAAGAAGAAAGTAAATTACACCCTTATGTGTTTTTATACAATATTCTATGGCTGAGTTGCAAGATTTGGAAATGGACTGCGATGGAGAATGAGGAATATATTAGACGCTTTCAAATACCTACTAGTGTAATCGAATTTCATTATTGTAATCCGGAGTCAATTGAAGAGCAAAGTCGAGATATCCTAAACGACTCAACGTCATTCGAAGGAGATGTCAGTTGGCCATCAGATGATATTGCAAATTTCAATAATGCAATAGTTTCAAAGAGTTCCGGTATAAGAAATATAGTTCCATTAATCGGAATTATGGCCTTAAGGCATGAAGCTGCGGGTAAATTTGAAGATGACAAATTATGGGAGGGTAAGGATGGCATCACTTCACAACAGTATAGCACATTAAAAGAAATTTGTGGGTCTGAGGCCAAAAAACTTAGTAAAGAAAAATATTTATCTGATAAAGGTAAGAAAATGATTCAAAGCAAGAAGGAGAATCCATTTGGAGATTGGGATGAATCCCAAGAGAATGAAGATGGCCAAGAGGATGAAGAAGGGCAAGAGAATGAAGATAACCTTAAATCCAGAACTAAGGCTTGGTTCAAAGCCTATGGAGGCTGGTTGAAGTATACCGCGACTCCTGATAAAAACCGTAATGACCAGGCAAATTTGCTTGAATCCTAGTACCTGAATAATCGTGATGGAGGCGAAGGGATAAGATTAGAATCTCAAGGAAAGCATGATTCAAGGCTTACAAAAATGGCTTGATTATTCGCTAGAGGAACAAATATAAGTGATGCGATAGTTAGTGGGAAAGGGGCTAATATGGATGTTGGAACGAATCGCATATCTGGCGAACCGGTAGTACTTCCAACTTCTATTTTGCGAAAGCATGTCGCAATGCTAGGAGCAAACGGCTCAGGAAAAACTGTAGCAGCCAAGATTCTAATCGAAGAAGC
>Ga0307986_10001100_pt1 | contig 19970 bp, 20 predicted proteins | sample EllFjometageno82_FD_203170 | JGI IMG/M metagenome (GOLD analysis project Ga0307986, IMG submission 203170) | Marine microbial communities from Ellis Fjord, Antarctic Ocean - #82 | ecosystem: Environmental > Aquatic > Marine > Unclassified | place: Southern Ocean | collected 2014-10-09
ACCACAAGCAGAATATGCCAGATATGGAATGAATTTAAAGAACTGGGAAACCAATCTACGCACAGCACTAGAACATAAAATCGAAGTTAATATTCATATGACCATAAGTCCTCTGACATTACCTACTATGGCTGAGTTTATGAGAAAGATATATCAGTTCAGAACAGAATATAATACTGGTCTATATATGAGTTCAAACACTATTAATAATCCTAAGATGTTCGATCCATATGTCTTCGGTAACAAGTTAGCACCTTACGTGCAGGACGCAATCGATGAGTTGAGTGATCCGGCAGATAAAGAACAGCGCGAATGCTTGCAAGGCATGGTAGATGCACTTACAAATAATAATAGGGTGCAACTTAAACACATTAAAACATTCAGAACTTTCTTGGATGCAATGGATAAAAGAAGGGGAAGGGGCAAAGTCTTGAAGCGTCTGGCAGATTGGCGTATACTCTATCCAGAGATCAATGTTATGGTAGAAGAAATTTTGAGGGATGTAATTGCGTAATCCAGTTGAAATAAGCCTGATGACATACGAACAAGGAGAGAGAATAATTTCTCTACTTGAGGCTCTCGTAAGCGTATCAGATGAGTCTGTTATCGATAAAGACTTTCCCGTGTTTCCTGATATTGTTTTTCCTGGTAAGGGAAGATACGAGAGACATGACTATAAGCCCAGAATATTTAATCTTTTCTATGACAGATTCAGTGAAGCTATTCAGAATACTCAGCAATCTCCCTCTCCCCCGACTGAGATTTTCATGCCCACAAATTGCTCATTGAAAACTGCACCAATAGAAGCGATTTGTAACATCAGCACCATGATGAATAGATTGAAACTTCCCATGCAAGCATACGATGTGCAGAATGTCGAGGCTCTTGAAGCATTGCAGAATGATGAAAACGTGAATATCTATCCTGTTGATATTTGGTCAGGTCCTCACCAACGCTACCATGAGATAGGACAAATAATTGCCAATATATCTGATGACGCTAAAGAATTAATTAAGAGTGGTAAACTATCACTATTGTTATCATGTGACGGTGAAGCGTTTAGTGCAGATGAACACCAGTGGTTCAGAAGACTAACGGAAACAATCATTGCATATGGATTAACAAAAGCCAAAATAGTTCTTACCTGTGCTGACCTAGATATACAGCAAAACTATCAGTTGTGGTCTGCGGCAAACAAAGACATCACAGAAAAGTTTCAATTCAGAAAAGTTCTTGGTATAGATTATTTTGCAACGATGTATACCGAACAGTTCTTAACCAGAACAGGAAGAATGGATTATGAAAATATAAAACCAATACTATTACCACAGAAAAGATATAAAGCTGATCTGATTGAAAAAGAAATTATGGTGTCAGTGCCACATGCAAGCGAGAAGACTACTGACTTTATGTGTTTAAATGCAGCCGCGAGACCACATAGAATCGCAATAGTATCGGAGTTGCAACGACTGGGATTACAAAATAACTTTATCAGTCTTCTGTGGAGATATTCTCCCAGTCCTTCTATTTCTGGAATGAAATTTCAAACTAGAATGATTACAGAGGGCTATTTCAAATTTGAGTCACAAAAAGAATACTTTCTCAAGCATTATGATGAAGATAGAATGTCAAAAGTAGTTCAGTTAGATGTGAATGCTTCGGTGTTGGGAGAAGATGACAGGGCTTACACTTCTAAGTATTTCAAAGAATCGTACTTTAGTATAATCACTGAAACCCAATTTGGCATAACAAAAAGTGCATACGATCATGCCGCCAACGGTGATATATGTTTACCATATAATAGAACTTTCATGTTAACAGAGAAAGTATATAAACCTATTGCGAATTTTCATCCTATCATTATAATGGGATGTCCAGGAACATTGAACTATTTACGAGATGAAGGTTATAAGACTTTTCCTGAGATGTTTGATGAGTCATATGATAAAATAGAAGATAAGAAAGAAAGATTTTGTGCTATCATTGCTGAAATTGAAAAATGGACCTCTTATTCTGAAGAAGAAAAGGCACAGAGATACAATGCTGTCCGTGATAAACTACAATATAATCATGAATTATTCATTGATAAATATAGTTCACTGAGAGAAAGACATTCACAATACTACAATTGTATTGGAGACTGTTTAAAATGAAAATGATAATAGGAAAGTGATATGAAGATTGGATTTATTGGCTTTGGTAAACTTGGTCAGCCATGTGGCGAAGTGATACAAGATAAAGGACACGATGTTGTTTACTACGATGTGAATAGTAAGATAGATACCTCTGTAGTTGAATGCGCGACAATAGAGTCGTGTGTCTCGGATAGAGACATTGTTTTCATTGCTGTTCCTACTCCTCATGATACAGCATATGATGGAAGTTCACCAAGTGCTTTACTGCCTCCAAAAGATTTTGACTATACTACAGTCATAGAATGTGTGTCAGAAGCTAACCGGTTCATGCATGAGAATCAGTTGTTGGTTCTTATTAGTACAGTACTTCCTGGTACGGTTCGATCTCAGTTTGTGCCTCTTGTAACCAACACCCGATTCGTATACAATCCATATCTTATCGCTATGGGAACTGTTGCTTGGGACATGGTAAATCCAGAAATGATAATGATAGGCACAGAAGATGGATCAGAAACTGGCGATGCGAAACAGCTAAAAGAATTCTACTATACCATCATGGAAAATGATCCTCGTGTTGTTGTGGGTACATGGGATGAGTGTGAATGTATCAAAGTTTTCTACAACACATTCATTAGCGCAAAGATTAGTATGGTAAACATGATACAAGATGTTGCTGAGAAACAGGGTAATATTAATACTGATGTTGTGACGGAAGCCCTGCGAGATAGCACACAGAGAATTATGGGTCCATCTTATATGAAAGCCGGCATGGGTGACGGCGGTGCATGCCACCCCAGAGACAATATTGCATTGCGTCACATGGCGAAAAAACTTGACCTAGGCTATGACTTGTTTGATGCAGTGATGCATTCACGCGAAAAACAAGCAGAGAATATGGCACAAGCTATAATCATGTCCGGTGATAAAATAGCCTTTACCTCCGATTCATATAAACCGTTTGTTCCTTACACGAACGGTAGCTATAGTCTATTGGTTCAGCACTATGTCAAACAGGGCGGCGCAACAATAGTGCCCATGCATGAATGTCCTGATGTTATCGTTAGAGTACATGAGTCAGATGTTATCCCGGAACGCCAGGGAAATATAACAGTGTTCGATCCTTGGAGAACGTATCGAAGCAACGAATACACAGTGATATCATACGGGAATTCCAGATGAAATCACAGTTAGTTTTGTGGTACGACAGCGATCTTCAAGTAAATGCATGGAGACCCGAGTACACAGAAATTCTTAGGACTGCACCAATCTTCAGTAATTTACGTGAAGGTACAGTTGAATCATACTTCAGTAAATGTGTTGCTATACAAGACTTTAATGGCGAACCAAAAAGTATGTCAGATTTTGAAAAAACAGTAAATGAAGCTGATACTAATGTCTACGTTATTTCCGTACATCAATTAATCCCCGCATTATATTACGGAATAGGACGAGTTGTAGAAGATATTAGCGCACTTGCCATGCGTTTAATTCAAGAGGGTAGATTAACCCTGGTGATATTAATGAACAGAGAAGCATGGAATGCAAACATTTATCTGCCACATATGGCAGCGCGTCTTGAGCAATATGGTATGATTGCACAGTCAACAAGGCAGAACATCAAGTTAGAGCAAGAGTCTAATGATATTAGCAAAGTATATGTTATCAGTGCGAATGAAAAAATGGAAGAAGAATATAATAAAACTGAGATAAGCAAAAGTTTTAAGTTTGCCGGATTCTTCACTTCACATTCATTTGAACATATCACTAAAATACGACACGATGACACATACACAGATAAACATAGCAACTACACAGCCAGAACTCCTACGAATGATTTTCTTTCGTTAAATCGTCTCCAGAGACCTCATCGAATTGCATTGTATTCCGAACTCGACCGGTTAGGTCTTTTATCTAATAGTAAGTTTAGTTTTATTGGAGAAAGTAATACAAATGAAGATTCCAGTAGTGATATTATTAAACTCGATCTACAAACAATAGATGAAGTACACACGGAATGTCACCAGAAAGACAGTGTACCTTACATACATTTTAAGGACATGATAGATAATAATAGGCTTGTGAAAAAATATGTTGATAAGGCAGTTGATAGAGAATTAATGAATGCTTATCCGGTGGGATTGTATCCAGATACATTTATGTCTATCGTCACCGAGACGGTCTTCGCGGCAAACTATAAGTATATTACAGAAAAGACTTATCGATGTATGATAAACTATCATCCATTTATATTGATGTCAGGGGTTGGTTGTCTGAAGATGCTTAGAGAACATGGATACTTAACCTTTCCTGAGATGTTCGATGAGTCATATGATGACATAGAAGATCCGGTAGAAAGATTTGCGGCTATCATAGAACAAGTGAGGATGTGGTGTTCACTTGGACATGAAGAGAAACTTGAACGCTTTCAGAGTGTGGAGTATAAGTTGATACATAATAATAAGTTGTTTTTTGAGAGAGCCAAAGTTCCGGATACCTCCATATTTGAAGAAATTGGTAGGAGATCAAATGAAAAAGTTGTGGAATAAAGTAAAGACCTGGTACCTAAAACGCAAGTTGAAACGCGAATATAAAAAACGAATTGAAGAGTTAAAGAAAAGAGATCCTTTTATATATGATTAGATGGGGAATTAGCGCAGGTACACATGATGCTTCTATTACGGTAATGCGCTCTGATAGAGTTGTGTTTGCCGCGCACTCAGAGAGGTACTCCAAAGTCAAGAATGACAAAGACCTAGATGTTGAACTAATACGGGAGGCACTCGCCTTCGGCTCACCTGAAGTGGTACACTGGTACGAGAACCCTATTTTGAAAGCAACCAGAAAACTATATGCTGGGCAAGACAATATATGGTTGAGTCCGAAAAAGTATCTCGCAAAGTATGGGATTACTGCACCAATAAAATGGGGATATCATCATGCTAGTCACCACGCCGCTGGGTACTATACTCGACCATTTGATTTTAATAATTGCGCTGTACTAGTCATTGATGCTATAGGTGAATGGACAACAACAAGCATATGGAATAATGATGTTAAGATATGGTCAGCTAATTATCCTGCTTCACTGGGATTATTCTATTCAGCGTTTACAGCCAAGATAGGTTTACAGCCAAACTGTGATGAGTATATTCTTATGGGTATGGCGGCATATGGCAATTCGCATAGATTTTACAGAGAGTTAAAAGATATCTGTACGGATGGCATAAACTTTCATAAGGGTGCCAGTTGGTGGCGACCAGAGTTAACTGAAGCAGATTACTTTGATGTTGCCGCTGCCGTTCAGAGAATATATGAAGAGTACTTTGTTTCTTTATTAACCAGAGCCAAACATCTTACTAAAGCTGATAACTTAGTATTCATGGGTGGATGTGCATTGAATTGTTTAGGCAACAGACTAATTTCAAAATACTTTAAGAGACATTGGATTATGCCCAATCCTGGTGATGCCGGCTCATCACTGGGTGCAATTCTTGCACATACAAAGAAACATATAAATCTTAGTGGACCATATCTTGGACATCTTATTCAAGGTGATTATCCTGTCGTTGAGGCACTAAAAGAATTGACAACATGTGGTGTAGTTGGAGTTGCAAATGGTAGAGCAGAGTTCGGACCAAGGGCATTGGGCAACAGAAGTTTGTTTGCTGACCCACGTGGCGTCAAAACAAAAGATGCCATCAATGCTATAAAACAAAGACAAGAATTCAGACCATTTGCTCCTGTGATAAGAGCAAAAGATGTCGGTGATTACTTTGAAGTTGAGCCAGGATTTCAATCGGCATATATGCAACGTATAGTAAAATGCTTGACACCAGATGACTACCCCGCTATTGTACACAAAGACGGAACAAGTAGGGTGCAGACTGTCACTATGAATCAGAACCCAGGTCTGTATAAACTCTTGACCGCATGGAAGGAAAAGACAGGTTGTCCTATGCTATTGAATACTAGTTTGAATATTAAGGGCATGCCTATTGTTAACACCGTTGAAGATGGTAAAGATTTTGAAAGGAAGTACGGTGTCAAGGTTTTTTAATATTCCAGTATGCTGGACAGACGAACATAAATCACTAGATTACACTCCCAAGGGTGGACCAGGATTACTATATGATGAGTCCAACAATAAGCCACTTCCCACATATACAAACGAAATCAAATTGCAGTTTCCTTGGTTAAAAGATATCAGCATGGCATATTATATGATGATACCAGGCGCACATCTACCCAAGCATGTCGATGAGTACCCGTCTTATAGACATGTATTTGGTGTGGCAAAATCTGATATTACGAGAGTATTGGTGTTTCTGGAAGATGGTGTACGAGGTCACTACCTTGATATGGAAGGAGTGATAGTAACTAAGTGGAAAGCAGGAGATGCAGTAATGTGGACAGACGAAGAACATGCCGCTGGCAACTTTGGAATATTACCACGATACACACTACAGATTACCGGTCATGTTTGAAGCAATCACCGAGTTTGAATCGGCACTTGCTGAGTACACTGGAGCACCATATGCTGTCGCTACTGACTGTTGCACACATGCAATAGAATTATGCTTTCGATTAAACAGACCCAAAGACACAGTTATATTCACGCCAAATACTTACATAAGTATACCCATGCTTTTTCACAAGTTGAAGTTGAAGTATCAATACTTTCAGCCCCATGAGTGGATAGGAGAGTATCAATTCTTCCATACAAATGTGTGGGATAGCGCGAGAATCTTAAAGCCTAACATGTATCGAAAAGCCCAGATGCAGTGTTTGAGTTTTGGATATGATAAGCCACTGTCCATTGGCAGGGGTGGTGCTATTCTACTAGACAACTATGATGACTACTTTGCACTGAAGAGAATGACATATGATGGTAGAGACTTGTCGATTAGCCCATGGGATTCACAGGGTGAATTTCAAGTAGGGTATCATTACAAGATGACGATAGAGGAAGCTATAACTGGATTAGAAATGCTATCTACATTTGAAGGTGAGAGCCAGGCAAAATTATATCCAGATTTACATAAAATAAGAATACGAGATTATGAAACTATATAGCAGTAATGAATATGATCAGTTGAAGCAGGTTATTCTTGGCACTGCAACTAATGCACACTGGCCGAGTAAATGTCCCATCTATCGGGAAACTGAGAAGACTACACTATGGGAAGACTCTCCTGTTCCTTCTGGTCCAGTTGAGCAGTTTGTCATTGATGAAGCGAACGAAGACCTAGAAATATTTTCTAAAGTATTGAAACTATGTGGGGTTGAGGTCTTTCGCCCGAAAGATTTGGACTTTGCTTCATTCGACGGTATGTACAATTACTGCCCTAGAGATAGGCTTCTTGTTATAGATGATATTGTAGTTGATGCTCCTATGAAGTATCCAACCCGAATGCGAGAACTTGATGCATTGTCACATCTAATTGACAATGACATAATCTATCCTAAATCACCTAGTGGTTCTCACAATGTAATGTTCGATGCGGCTAATATTATTCGCTTAGGTGATGGTAAACTATTGTATCTTGTAAGTGAGACTGGCAATTCTGAAGGAGGCAAATGGCTACAGAAGAACCTTGGTAAAAAGTATGATATCGAAATACTGGATGCACATTACAGTGGTGTTCACTTAGATAGCACTATAATGCCGGTAGCTCCTGGAATAGCAATTGTTAACGGCACAAGAATAGATAAAGTAAACCTACCCAAACATATGAAGAACTGGGATATTATATGGATGCATAATCCAAGAAATCAATCATTTCATAAGTATCCATATGCAAGCAACTTCATAGGTATGAATGTACTTTCTGTTAATCCACAAACAGTGATATGTGATACACTGAATGAGGAGCTTAGAATCGAGTTAGAGAAGAAAAATATAGAAACTATTGGTGTGACTTTGCGACATGCCAGAACATTAGGTGGTGGGCATCATTGCACTACTTTGGATATGCTTAGAGAATGAAACATGAAAGTACTAGTTGCAGGAGATAGTTGGACCGAGGGATATGGAGTGCCATCCAATAAAACTTGGGATAATTATCTGCCAAAAGAATGGAATGTCACTAATGTGGGACTTAATGGCAAGGGTAACAGAAAGATTGCCGGCAACATAAGACAATATTTTGACGACCACGACCTTATAATAGTTGGTTGGTCATCTCCGGGAAGAATTTCCTGGGGTTATGATAATCTAGATGACTGTAAAATTGAAGTACATTACAACCCAGAAGATAGTATGGAGCTAAAAGCTAAGAGATTGGAATATTTTGAAACAGTTACTAGCGACACTTTGCGGAAAAACTTTAGTAAATATATTTTGGAAATTGAAGGATTGCCATGTAAAGTAATCCATTTCTCAGTTTTTGGTGATAGTCTACCAGTAGAAGTGAAGTATTCTGTTGACATTTCGTATATGGAGTATCTTGCTAACTTAGCTGGCTATGAATTCTTACTGGATATACCAATGTGGGAGTATGATTATCTACACAAGGACAATGTAGATATAGTGAAAAATATTGCCCGAAATTCAGGATGGTCAGCCGACTGGGAGTTAGCATGTTTTGAGAGAGAACTGCCTAAGATACATATAGAAAGAAATCCATATCAATTAAAGTGCGGTCATCCCTCGATACTTGGGCATGAGAAATGGGGCAAAAAAATATTAGGATTCATGAATGAAAGAAGCATTACAGCCGGAAAGTGAGTTTAACAATTATAATTTCATATCATGTGTTTATCAAGGAAAGGAAGTAATATTTTGGGATAATCAACAAGAACTAAAAGAAACATTTCACTATACTTGGGATGCAGAGAGTTCTCCAGATCCACTTCAACCTCAACCAGATTCTATATATGATGTTATGAAAGCAGGCATTGGCTTTGATGATGATACTATGATAGTCTGCCAGCAAGGACATAACTATTTTGAAGGCGTAGATAAAGTAATAGACTATATCATTAATATTGATCCAAAGAAAGTACTATATTTCAATGATGACGCCCACACAAGATGGTTTATTGATAAGCCTGCACCCAAAGGCGTTGCAGTGGATCGCACTAAATCACCCGAGGGTTCAACTATATCGGACATTGTTCGTGGTGTTGATATACCGTATCATGTATACGATTGTGAATATGGTGCATTAGATCATTATACTGACATTCCAGCAAAGAAATATGGATATTATGACATCTTTACCATGACATTTTATTATGCCAATTTAGAATATATGGATGAGATTATTGAAGAGAATACTAAAGCTGGATTTCAGTACAAGGTATGTTGTACCAATAAAAGACAACAAGTACACCGTTTACTTGCATGTGTCTACTTGATTGATTCTCCTCATTTGGTAAAGTTAACACATTACCATAAGCCTAGACAGCGTGAGATGCGATGGATGAGTTATCTCTCCGGTATGGTATCAAATCCAAATACGCCAGATACTCTACCCACATTTCAACTGTTATCGGAAGAAATGCAGAAAAACTTAAATGATAAGTATATGCTATTCACTTTTGCCGATCTTACATGGGACGAGAAATCAGAACATGATATTACTGGAATGTCTCAAATGAATACAATGAAAATTGTGTCTGATTCTTTCTTGTCATTGGTTGCTGAAACTTTATGGGATACTGACGAACCATTCTGGTCAGAGAAAACTTTGAAGCCCATACTACTGTTACGTCCATTTATTTTGTTATCCACACCAGGAACACTAAAACTGTTGCGTAAGTTGGGCTTTAAGACATTCGGTAAGTTCTGGGACGAATCATATGACCTCGAGAAGAATTCAGGAAAAAGATTTGAGATGGTTATGAAGATAGTGGACGAAATAAAAGAAAAAACAATTCCAGAATTAGAAGTCATGCTGAAAGAGATGAAGTCGATTCTTATACATAATAGAAAACAGGTGAAGAAGTTGCACACAAAGAATATACAAAATGCCTAAAATAATCTACAGACAAAATAGACCAATAGAGATAAACCATATTCATGTTTATGGATGTTCTATGGCAGCTGGACATGAAATAAATGATCCAGTGGGCGGCGACTATAGCAACGAAACGATGAAGCATGCCCTAATGGCAAAGAATAAAGAACAATCTTTTCCCGCAGTCTTTGCCAATCTTATGGGCGTAGAATATACCAACAACTCGGTATATGGCTCCTGTAATGGATATGCAAAGAGTTTACTTTGTATGGATATTATTAAACAGAAGATAAAACCAAATCATGCCGTATTCTTTTGTACTACAATAATTGATAGAGTCCATGCTTTTGATCCACTTGGCGGCAAATCTTCGTCAATGCAGGGCGCAGATTTAGATCAGTCATTGTTAGACCATTATAATGACTATAAGATGTTACACAATTACTTCTGGGATCTATACACAGCACTTACTCTTGTAAAGGCTGCTGGCGCACCGTGTTTCTTCATTCCCATGTTTACACCAACAACTTATAATGCGATGCGAGATTACAATCATCCAATTAATTCTAAGTGTACAGAGGTGAACATTAAGAATTGGAAAGAAATTTCACTAATAAAGAAGATGTGCCTAGATCTAGATCCGTGTGACGCAGGCATTGAACCGTTCAATGATTGGGTGAGCCGTAATGAAAGTGGTAGAGGTAAGAATAGGGTGCGTAAACCACGCGGCGGCTGGCGATATCCAGGTGGACATCCTACAGTAGAATTGCACAAGATATATGGCAAAATGTTATACGATTTATTAAGTGAAAAAGCGGAAGACGCATAAATAGAGATATGAGCAATATCATTAACTTTCCAAAGAAGTATTCACCTTCTCCGACCGGTTACAGAATAAATCTGTACACCGAGGCTGAGATATCAATTGTTCTCCTATGTTGCAATATAGGAGAAAATCAGGACAGTCACAAGAAATACATGAAAAGTGACTTGAGAACACTTGACCCTGTCTTTGTTATTAATCGAATGCACGAGTGCATAGACGGCACTCTCCTCTCACGCGAATCAAAGGAGACCATTAAAAAGATAACCAATTCAATTGAAGTTATTTCCTTATCAACTTATTCAGAGGCATAACCCTGTACTTTGCCTTATTCTTAAACTAAAAGGGACTCCAAATGGCAAGACGTAAATCTACTCTCCGTGTAGTTGAGCAAGAGAATTATGATGATGACGCTAGACAACCCCTAAAAAATAATCAGTGTAAGTTATCACTGAATGACCTTAAAACAATAGGAGCCATGACTGAAACACAAGGACAATTCTTTTCACAGTATAGTGCAGGTGCTACAGCAATGTTACTGCACGGAGCAGCCGGTACAGGCAAAACATTCATAGCCCTATATCGTGCATTAGAGGAAGTTCTAGATCCACAAAGCAAGTACGAAAAAGTAGTTATCGTTCGATCGGCAGTCGCCAGTCGCGACATTGGTCACCTCCCCGGAGATCAAGAAGAGAAAACCGCAGTCTACATGCAACCCTATGTAGAAATCTGCGAGAAGTTATTCCCAAAAAAGAAAAACGCATTCAAAAGACTCATTGATCAAAATTCCGTGGAATGGATGATAACGTCATACGTCCGTGGCATCACACTGGATAAAGCCATTGTCGTAGTTGATGAATGTCAGAATATGAATGACATGGAAATGAATTCTGTATTGACTAGATTGGGAGAAGGTAGCAAATTATTGATGTGCGGAGACTTCAGACAGTCCGACTTATATCGAGCAAACGATAAGTCCGGATTGCAGAAGTTCATGGTCATAGCAGAAGACATGAAATCCTTCAAAATTCACGAGTTTGGACCAGAGGACATAGTTAGAAGTAAGTTCGTCAGGGAGTATATTCTTGCCAGAATGCGGTATGAAGACCAATATGGCGCATAAACTAGTATATTCTTATAACATAATAATCTAACAAAGAGGTTGACATTGGGTGGGTTTAGTAGTATAATATAACTAAAGAAATCGAGAACTAAGAGTTATATATTACATTATGAAGAAATTTACACACATTGAACTACCAAATCTACCCGCTTTAACCAGAAAGAATATTGACGGTAAGCGCATGTATCTCACAGAGAGTGGAGAGAGATATCCATCTGTCACCTCTGTCCTATCTGTTCGCGGTAAAGCGGGCATTCAAAAGTGGCGACAACGAGTCGGTGCTGTGGAAGCTGATAAGATATCTAAGAAAGCGTCCACGCGCGGTACCAGAATTCACGGGTTATGTGAAGACTATCTTAACAACAAAGAACTTCCAGAGCTGTCCATGCTGGATAGAGACACCTGGAACACATTCTGCCCCATTGTCGAGCGAATCGACAATATCCATGCAGTTGAACCATATCTCTTTAGCAATCATCTAGGAATGGCAGGTCAATGCGATGCTATTGCAGAGTTTGATGGCAAGCTATCGGTCATAGACTTCAAGACATCAAAGAGGGTGAAATATCACTCTCAGATATCCAACTACTTTGCACAGTGTGCCGCATATGCTATCATGTATGAAGAGATGACTGGCATTGCTATCAACCGAACTGTAGTTCTTATTGCAGTTGATGGTGACTCGCCCCAGATATTCATTGAGAAGCGCGACAACTATGTTCCGCACCTACTAGAAACAAAACGAATGTTTGATAATGGCGAAAGTGATTAAACCACTTGACAACACACACTCTTTCTGCTATTATAAATACTAGATTCGATGATGTTAGCGTTATAAGAAGTATGGACTCGGGTTCGAATCCCGACGGCTCCACCAATAAGTACACTGTGAAAGCAGAGCAGATCAACGGTAAAACGTGTTATCTGATTTCAATACTCGTAACCGGCTTAGAGTAGCAGTGTACTTTTTAATGGGGCTGAATTGGTGATCGACATGCGACTGAATGGCTAGCGGAGAATAGGTCAATGCTAAAGACCTTGAGGTTTGGGCGATCCCCGGACGGAGAAGCAAAACCATAAATGCAAACGATGAAGTTTTTGCACTAGCCGCATAGGTTAGTTGAGGCATGGGAACCACCTTATAATCAAACGGTCCCACCACAATGTAGGAAGGATACTGTATGTTATTACTACGAGAGAAGTTAGTATATACGGCAATGTTTTTTATACTTGCCAGTTATACAACATTAAACCTAGTTCAGGCATTCGATACGCCTGATATAATAGAAACAGAAGCAGTGGAAGAAACTGATCCACTTAAAGAAATCTTTGATACCATTGATGAAGTAGATTATAATAATAGTATTGTCGAAAGTACTATGTCAGATGCACATTGCCTAGCTACTAATATTTACTTTGAGGCTAGGGGTGAATCAGACGCCGGTCAGATAGCAGTTGCTTTTGTCACATTGAATAGAGTAAGAAGTAGTAACTTTCCAGATAATATTTGTGATGTTGTATATCAAGCACAACATTCAGAATGGTGGAAAGAACATAAGAACAAGTTAGTACCCATTAGACACCGTTGTCAGTTTAGTTGGTATTGTGATGGTAAATCTGACAAAGTACATAATGAAGTTGAGTACATCCGTCTTCTGGGACTAGCATTTGAAGTGTTGTTGGATAACCATATAGATAATACTGGTGGTGCTGTTTACTACCATGCGGATTACGTTGAGCCATATTGGGCGATAGCTTATAACAAGACAACGAGTATTGATGATCATGTTTTTTACAGAGAGTAGTTCTTGAATATTATAGTCACCGGCGGATGTGGATTTATTGGTTCACATCTTGTCGATACTCTATTGATTATGGGTCACAATATTCTAGTAATAGATGACATGCGATCTGGCAAATGGATCTGTGAAAGTCCTAATGTGATGTATATCAAGAAAGATGTGTGTGATGCAATTCTCCCAGAAGGAGACTTTGATGCCATTGTACATCTAGCAAACACGCCTAGAATTCGATTAGCCTTAGAACAACCTATTTTAGCATTGCGTAATAACATTGATCCAACAATACATGTTGCAGACTGGGCAAGAAAGTTAGATTGCCGCTTGTATTTTGCGACATCTTCTAGTACAATATACTCAGACAAACTATCTAACCCGTACACATTGGGTAAATCTGCCAGTGAAGATATTCTACAGATGTACGAGAAGATATACAATTTAAAATATAATCTGATGTACTTCTACAATGTATACGGACCAAGAGAAGCAGATTATGGAGAACACAGTACTGTTATTCGCTGTTTCAAGAAAGCAATCGTTGCAGGAGAACCATTGAGAATATTTGGCAGTGGGAGAAAGACGAGAGATTTTACCCACGTTGATGATGTTATTGATAGCATCACTATGTTACTTAATACTGAAAGAAAAGTAAAACACGCCCATCTGGGGACAGGCTCACCACGTTCTATAATGGAAGTAGCTACCGCATTTGATCACAAATTCATACATGAGTTTAATCGTAGTGGGGAAGCAGAAGACACGTTGTGTAAGACACCCTATTCACCATGTTCGTTTGATGTCATACAATATATTACTTCATGGAAGCAAGACTTTAACGAGTCGTTGGAGTATCTCAAAAACCAAAAGGATATAAACTAGATGCACAAAGTAGTTGATAATGATTTAAGCGACACGCCTACCATGTCGGACGTATCTCTTATAACAAAAGAGTTCAGAACATCAAATGATTTTTCACAACACATTGAGAAGATGGCTAATATAACCAATAGCTATATCGATGCTGTCGTTGATTACTGTGAGAAGCGAGACATTGAAATTGAAAGTGTTAAGAAACTACTGTCAGTATCCTTGAAAGATAAAATAAAGAATGAAGCTGAAGAACTCAATATGCTGAAAGGAGCTAAAGGCGGCAAGCTACCCATATGATCGATCCGTTTGAACTTTACAAATTATATCTTGCTCTGAAACTACACTTCACCAAGAAAGATTATGACATCACCAAAACAAAAGGTGCTGTTAAAGTGAAGAGAGAAACCTTTCTGAAAAGAAGAGACTTGATATCGATTCGTAAATTGGCTAGAGATTACAAACGGGCTGAGATGATAGACTTTCTTGTAGCTAACTTTGTATCTGGTGAGAAATGGGGAGGACTGTTTGATGCTGAAGCTGGCAAGCGATATAAAGCCTGGCTTCAAAGGAAGGCTAAGAGAGAGTACATCTTTGAACAAGACGTAGATAAGATACTACTGGAGATGGAGAAGCATAATATATCTAATCCTTTTTATGCAAAAAACTCTCAACACCCCTTGACATTCAGGCTTTATTTTGCTAATATAGTTACTATAGAATCATTAGTGATACTTGATAAAAGTTTTAACTACGCAGATTCTAACTCGGAAGATATTTTTATGGATGACCTATGTTTGATCATTAAGAAGTATCGACCGTTTATAAGAATAACAGACAAGATGAAGTCCGTTATAACACCTCTTGAAACCATTATAAATAAGGATGTAGAGTTCTAATGAGCAAGAAAAAGCGCAGTCATAGAAATGTGAGTGATGAGCGCCGTGTTAGGAAAGTTGATAGTGAATTAAAAACACCTCTTGACAAGTACAAGCATATACTATATAATGATTACTTGTATGATGAAGATGACTTTTATTATGATACAAATACAAACCATACTTCGCAAATACATCGCAATAAAACCCAATACAACGCATATACGGAGAAATAAATATGTCTTTTAGTAACCTTTCTGACCTACGATCTGCACGTGGTAACTTTGACTCTCTAATGAAAGAAGTAGAGAAGATGAACACAAATACTAACCAGTCTAATAAAGACGATGGTAATATTTGGAAGCCCACTGTCGATACTGCGGGTAACGGCTACGCTGTTATTCGATTCCTTCCAGCACCTCAAGGAGAAGATTTGCCTTGGGTACGCATGTGGAATCACGGCTTTCAAGGACCCACTGGAAAGTGGTACATTGAAAACTCACTGACCACTCTTCAACAGCAAGATCCTGTTTCTGAACTGAACAGCGAATTGTGGAACAGTGGTTCTGATGCAAGCAAAGAGATTGCTCGGAAGCAAAAACGTAGGCTTGCTTATTACGCCAACATCATGATTGTCCAAGATCCATCTGCACCTGAAAATGAAGGTAAAGTTTTCATGTACAAGTTTGGTAAGAAAATCTTTGATAAGATTATGGAAGCAATGAAGCCAGAGTTTCAGGATGAGACTCCTCTAAATCCTTTTGATTTCTGGGATGGTGTAAACTTTAAACTCAAGATTCGTCAAGTTGAAGGTTATCGCAACTACGACAAGTCAGAGTTTGAACAAACGCCAGTAGCAGTCGCAGAAGGTGATGAAGCAATTGAAGCAATTTGGAAACAGCAACACTCTCTATCAGAAATGGTGGATCCAAAGAACTTCAAGTCATATGACGAACTGAAGACCAAACTTACTATGGTACTCGGTGGCAAATCTGTCCCGGCTGCAGCCTCGGCTCAAACGGGAGACGTAGAAGATGATATCTTTGTGTCTAAGAATAAGCCAGTCGATTCCACAGTAACGGTATCTTCTAGTACGGATGATGACGATGCTATGTCATACTTTTCAAAACTCGCTGAAGACTAACCTCTAGTGTGATGCTTTAGGAGGGGAGGGGAAACTCTTCCCTCCTTTTTTTATAAGGATTTAAGTACAACTTGGAATCTAATGCATAGTATTATATTTGGTGGCTTATTAGAAGATTTGGGTGGTGATCCATCAGCGGTTAGTATTCGCCGATCTTCTGGTGCACATAAAATTGCCACGTTCCTGCGACAAAATGATTACGATGTTGAAGTACTAGATTACATCCATCGCTGGTCACTTCCACAACTCCAAGAATTCACACAGAAAAGAGTAACGAAAGAATTACTCTTCTTTGGCTTTAGCTCCACATTTGCAATTAGCACTCCTACTGTTATTGAGTTTGTCCACTGGCTCAAAAAAACCTACCCAAACATCCCAATCGTATGCGGCAGTCAGAACGAAACAATGAAAGACTTGCCAGTAGATTGGTACATTTATGGGTACGGAGAGTATGCTATATTAGCACTAATTGACCACTTCCAAGGCTCTCCAGAGCCGAGGCACAAAGACCGCCTTATAGATGCATACACTGACTATCGCGCATATCCGAAGTCGGACCTGAGCGTCCACTACGAGGCTAGAGACTATATAGCAGAAAGAGAAATATTATTATTAGAGATGGCAAGAGGATGCAAATTCAAATGCTCCTTCTGTAGTTTTCCTATTCTGGGTGTGAAAGATGATCACACCTCCTCAGAGCAGAAGTTATATGATGAGATGTCAGAGAACTATGATAAATGGGGCACCACTCATTACATGGTGTTGGACGAGACATTCAATGACTCAAGTGACAAGATTGCCAAGTACGCCAATGTAATTAAGAAGCTCCCCTTTCAGCCTACGATGACTGCTTATATTAGAGCAGACTTAATGGTATCTAGAATACAAGACTGGGACAATCTCATTACAATGGGTATCACCTCGCACTTCTATGGTGTGGAGTCTATGCATCAACCTTCTGCTAAGTCTATTGGCAAGGGTATGAACAGTGGGCGCATTCAAGATGGGTTGATTCAAGTGGATGAGTACTTCAGAAAGAATGCTGGATTCTACAAGGGACACATCTCTCTGATTGCAGGTCTGCCCCATGAGACAATGGACACACTGAGAAGCACTAAGAAATGGCTAGAAGAGAACTGGTCGCATAATAGCTTTCACATGAATGTATTGATGATTAAAGACTTAGAGAATAATGTCAAGACACTGAATCACAACTCAGTCATGGACAAAGATTGGAGAAAGTTCGGATACAGACGCGCTGAATCACACGTGGATGATATTGATTGGGCTAAGAGTGTTAATCCATACTTCCAGAAGTTGTATCATTATGTAAGAGACTCAGGATACTATCTTAACTGGGAGAATGATAATCTTAATCTGCATCAAGTAATGAAGTTTTGTGCGGAAGAGTGGAGTCAAGCTAAGGTGAGAAACATCATTGATCCATTCATGTACGATAAGTTCTTTATTGACCCTAGCGTACAATGGAAAGACTTCAGTGAGATGGAGTACATGGAGAGAAAGACTGACCACATACTACAGCATATAGATGGATATATTCAGTCTAAGCTCCGTTAGAAAATCTTGCTGAACCCATTGCGGCAGATTTCATCTCATCACCCGTGATAACATTAACAACAGGTGGAGCGACACTAACAACTGGAGCGACTGGTGCACCACCTGACTGAATAATAATTGGCGCACCTCCACCAGAACCAGCACTAGTATCATTAACAGCACCTGTCTGGGAATCAAGTTCAGATTGTTGTCTCGCTCTTGCCATAGCTCTCGATCTGCCCATTCTACCCCCACCACTTGCTGAAGAGTTACTAGTCGCGTCAATGGGCGAAGGTGAGTTACCGCCGCTTCCCGTTACACTTGAATCAATACTTGTATCTCCGCCAACACCGTCTATCGTTATTGTTTCATCAGCATCACCTACAGGTATCGCGGCAGCATCACCTTCACTCAAACTACTAGCCCATTCACCAAGTTGTTTTGCCATCTCAGCCCCAATATCACGCATACGCCCAGCGGCAACACTTTCTCCAGATTGAATTACGTTACCTTCAGCGTCTTTTACGTCAGGCTCCTCCGCTGGAAAATTGCCGTATATACTTTCATATACATCTCTTGATAGATTGACTGACATTGTAGTCATTGCAGCCGCTGTTCCTATACCAGGAGCTAAGGATGCGACCGCACCAGCCAGGTCGAGACCAGCGCCAAGAAAATCTCCCTTGATCGTTCTCCACAAAGAAGAACCTATTCCGAATACTGTGCCCACAACAGGAATTGCCTTCATCACCCCCTGCGCGGCTTTTGCGGCTACTATCTTTGCTACAGCCGCTGCCACTTTACCTTTGGGTACAACTTGTGATACTTTTCCAGTGGCGCCGGTTAGACTATAGACATTGCCAGCGGAATTAATTCCGCGACCGGTATTACTTAATACGGTATTCTTTACAGCCTCGAGTCCAGTCACCACTCTACCTGTCTTACCAACAGTCACACCCCCATCAATAGCATTCGCCGCGGGCGCGATGGCTTGCCCGGCAGCATTTAGAACCCTACCCATCAAGGTCTTGGGTTTGGTAAGGGCTGATACAGTTTGCATCTCACCTAGGTTATCCTTCATGGATCCACCCACACCTTCTGCTAACCCTACAATCCCCTCGCTCTCCACATCTCCAGAATCTCCAGAATTTTGTCCGAAGAAATCGATTTCGCTTTTATCCTTGTTAACTAACCGACCGTTCTCATCTTTATTCTCGGCAAGTATCGTATTGGTTTCACCTTGAGCCTTGTTCATCATTGCCATTCCAGCAACCAGTGCCGCCATTCCAGCGGCACCCTGTAGACCACCTACCATAGCTTTCTTTTTCTTGGAACCATCCTTGCCCAGACTGAACATATCCTTTATCGAGCCTTCATCAGCATTGCCTGCTTTTTGAAATGTCTCTGGAGGAACAGTCTTTGCATTGATCTCTTTGAGTTCTTCTTTAATCTGTACTAACTCACGCTCAACATCGTTTAGATTTTCAGAACTAGACTCTAATGCATTACGATTAACAGTGGTGTTTTTTCCATTATTTGCCGCGCCTTGAGCAACAGGCAAAGCAGAAACCGTATTGTTACCACCCAATCCACCATTACTATCATTAGCCGCAATGTTAGCACCCGCAAGCTGTCCGAAGCCACCAACTTGCTGACCACCTCCACCCATCACCGCACCAGCAC
>Ga0307986_10001101_pt1 | contig 19965 bp, 18 predicted proteins | sample EllFjometageno82_FD_203170 | JGI IMG/M metagenome (GOLD analysis project Ga0307986, IMG submission 203170) | Marine microbial communities from Ellis Fjord, Antarctic Ocean - #82 | ecosystem: Environmental > Aquatic > Marine > Unclassified | place: Southern Ocean | collected 2014-10-09
GTCCCTAAGGTCACCCTCGCCAGCCATTAACTGGCACTGTGTCTTTATGGAGCCCGGACTTTCCTCTATTAACTAAAGTTAACAGCGACAAGCCAACTATCTAGCAATAAAGTTTTATTATACTTATATGGCAGAAATCAAGCTAATATTTTAGAGAGTTAGCTAAATAATAGCTAATTTGCAAGCATTCTTGATCGATTAAACCGTTAACTTTGTTTTGTCGAAATCTTCTTTGGAATGCCTTTGTTACTTTTGCGTCGTCTTTAGACGGTTTTTTTTTATCAAAATATCGATATCCAATTTTATGCAAATTGTTAAAAAAAAAATTACGTAATCCACTTTTGCTAAAACTTTGTTTCTTAATATTTTTTTTATTTATACCGTGCCAATACCCAATTTTTTTTTTGGACAGCAATTGCCAAGGAAATTTTTCACCAGGATCTTTTTTTCTCAAAGGAGCAATATCTGAATGACCGAGAATATTTGATTTTTTTATTTTATATTTTTTAATTAAAAACCCACAAAGTAAAATTAATTTAGAAATTTGTTTTTTTGGAAAGTTTTTGTACCCAAACTGATGACCTTTGTTTACAAGCTCTATCCCAATCGATTGATCGTTAAGATTAATTAAATTTTTCCACTTAGATTTTCCTGCGTGCCAGGCGGTATTTTTTTCGTTTACTATTTTAATTATGCTTCCCGCTCTATTAATTAGATAATGTGTGCTTACTTGACTTTTATTACTTGTAAGTCTTTCAATACATGCTCGCTCTGATTGCATTCCTGTATAGTGAATAACTACAAATTTGATATTTTTTTTCTTTCGTATTTTGGAAGAATGATTGGGAGACTTAAAAATGACAACCTTCATAGTATATATATTTTATATATTAACATATAAACTCTTTATAATAGTTGTTATTTTGCACTAGTAAAAATAAAAAATTTATATATATAGAGACCATTATGGGTTTTAAAAAAATTATAATTTTAGCTTCAATGAGCATTTTGCTCTTTTCAACAAACTTGAGAGCAGAAACAGAAAATGAGTGTTTTGAAAAAATAAGTAGAAATATTTTTAAATTTAACCAAGGTTTTGATAGGGTCATATTAAGACCGTTAGCCGTTGGCTACAACAAGTTGCCAGAACCAGTTAAAAAAGGGGCAGGAAATTTTACTTCTAATCTTGGAACTCTATTAACGGTTCCAAATCATCTTTTACAAGGTCAATGGAAACTAGCAGGTGAGTCAAGTGCAAGTTTCTTAATCAACTCAACTATAGGAATACTTGGTTTCGCAAATCCTGCAGCTAAGATGGGTATAAAAAATCAACAAGAAGATATAGGTCAAACATTAGGTGCATATGGTATTGGTGGAGGTTGTTATTATGTCTTGCCAATTTTAGGCCCAACAACAGTAAGAGATTCTTTTGGAATGATAGCTGATACTTTTGTTGATCCTTTTGCCCACATAACATTAAGAGAGAAAGAATTAGCAAGCATTTCGGGAAGTGCTATCGATTATTATTCAGTTAAAGGTGCGGGTGCAATTGATTTCAGAGGAGACAACATGACGAACATAGATAGTTTAGAAAAAAACTCCCTAGATATTTACGCGGCATATAAAAGTCTATTCTTACAAAATAGAGCAAAAAAAATTGGCAATACCTTTGCATCAGACGATGAAGATGGCTGGGCTGATTTTAATAAATAATTTTTTACAAAATGAAAAAACTAATAAATTTGTTAGCATTCTTAACTATAATTTTTTTTTACACGAATAGCTTTTCTTATGACTCAAATCCTAAAATTTTTATTGATGAACTCGTTAATGATGCTCTTAATATATTAGCTGATAAAAATATTTCAATATCTGATAAGAAACAAAAAATTAAGATTATAACTCTAGAGAATGTAGATATTAATGCTCTTTCTATGTACACGTTAGGCGGAGTTAGAAAAAGTTTAAACCAAGATACGCTAGAAAAATATAAAAAATTATTTGAAAAATACCTTTTAAAAAGTTTAACTTCTAGATTAACTGATTACTCTGAAAAAAAATTTGAAGTTATAAGTGCTGATCAAAAAAGTGAAACTACTACAATTGTTGTTTCAAAAATAGCGGAAAGCCCATCTCAGCCTGAAATTAAAATAGAATGGAGAGTTTATACTAAGGATCCTTCAAAGCCTTTAATTAGAGATTTAATTGTTGAAGGATTAAGTCTAGCTAAAACCCAAAAAGAAGAGTTTGCTTCAATTCTTAATTCAAATAATAACGATATAAATATATTATTTTCAAAACTAGAAGAATTTATCAATAATTAATTGGTGGGCCCGGTAGGACTCGAACCTACGACCAATACATTATGAGTGTACTGCTCTAACCAACTGAGCTACAGGCCCTACGTATTATTCAAGTATTACAAGGGTTCGAGAGAGAGTTCAAGTTACTTTTTCAATCTGTTGTTTTTATTGTGAACGGTTGTGCCTGATGATAAGACAAAATAATCAGAAAACATTTTACGCAGCTGGTCCTAAATCAAATAAGCTTTTAGCGGTTGCTTCTGTAATTCCTCTGCCATCTTTTGCTGAATTTTCACCATTAGCAATAATAAAATCAATTTTATTTTTTTTTACTAAGTAGGGAATTTTTTTTTTAGCAACGGCATAGCTGATGGAAAGATATCTCCTAAGACTAAAAAATTCATAACTAATAATATATTATTTTATTTTTGTTTGTATTTTATTTAATAATCGTTTTGCCAAAAATTTAATATCAGTTTTTAAATTGTTATTTAATATAATATCAGGGTTCCGTGGAAACTCAGGCTTAATGCTTAAACCAACTATATCTCCAACATCTTTTTTATGATAAATTTTTTTCTTCTTAATCTTTATAATTTTTTTAAGATCAGATTTAATATATATTTCAAGATAATTAGTAATATTTTTTTTGTTCCAAGCTCTAATCTTGTCCATCATCCCAACTACTGCAAAAATTAAATTCACATTTTGATTCGTTATAAATTTGGCAAATACACAGTACTTCATGACCAAAGAATATCTTTTCGACGCAGAATATTCTTTAAAATCAAATATTTCCCTTATGTCATCACCACTTATTAGCAATGTTGGCCCATATAGCTTTTGAATATCATTTTGTATCTTTTTTGATATCGTTGTTTTGCCGGAGCCCGATAATCCAGTTACCCAAAACAATATTCCTTTTTTAGAATTTTTTTTTCTTAATATTTTCAAAACAAAAAAAATATATATTATTTTATTTAAAAATCTACAAAAAACAGCAAATTCATCGACTTTCCCTTTTACTGTTCATTTTTTGAACGATTTATAGCTTTTATAATTTAAATTAACTTTTGTCTAAAATTAAAAATCAGAAAAATTTAGCAATTAAAGCTTATGATTTTATTTGTATTACCGACTCATAATTATGAGTTTCTTAATAACAAAATGTATTTCAAGTATATTAAAAAACGAAAAAAAATTTATAAAGGAAATTATAATAATTAATGATTCAAGTAATGATGTGCCTATAATAAATGGAACTATGGATTAGTTTCTAACAGTATCGCTAAAGCATTTTTTGAAACTAAATATGGTTGAAAATTTCATCTACCAGCTTACGAAGTTTCAAATCCAAGAAGCAACTGAACTGTACAGATTTTTTCAGTGTTTAGTGCGTTTTCTATTCTTAACTAAACTGAAGTGTTGGTACATGGTTGGTGCAAAAAATTATAAATAATGATTGCTTATTAGTGATGTTATTGTTGGCTTAATTAAAGTTTAGGAATGTTTTAGATAGAATGAAACGTTATGAGTGTACTGCTCTAACCAACTGTGCTACAGGCCCTAGATAACTAAAATGAGTTCATATATTCTTTATTTCTTATGGATTCAAATAACATGAAATAGTATCAAATATATAAAAAAAAATTCAATAACGTTCTATGTCTAAAGAATATATACACCATATAAATCTATCTGATTTTCAAAAAAAAGAGATTAAAAAGTTTGAGGAAGACTCATCATATAGGTATGAAGAAATAGATTGTCCCATATGCTTAAATGCAGACTATAAAGTTTTATTTAAAAATGAACGACATAAGATTAAACAAAAAACTGTTGTGTGTTTAAAATGTAGTTTTATGTTTTCAAATCCTCGAATGGATTATAGTTCAACAAAAAAATTTTATAATTCTGATGCATATAGATTTATCTATGAAAAAACAGACGTAAATAATAAAAAAGATATTTTTTTAAATACCTGTGAAGAGATTAGAAATTATAAGTTTCAAAAACCCAAAAAACCGGATTTTACTAAATATTACAGAACATTATATTTAGACTTTATCTATCAAGAAGAGATAAAATTTGAAACTGTTCATGATATTGGCTGTGGTAAAGGTTTTAAATTATTAGATTTTAAAAATTTGAAAAAAGAAATTTCAGGTATTGATCCCTCAAATATGTTCCATGAATGCCATAAAAAATTTGAAATTAATTCAAAAGTTGGTTTTATTGATGATCTAGAAGGGTCTTACGATTTAGTATTAATTTCACATGTGCTAGAGCATCTGCATGATATTGATGCATCAATAAAGAAAATTGAAAAAATAACTAAAAAATATCTTTTTATAGAAGTACCTGGACATATAAATAACCTTCAATCAATACAAAATGCCCATAATTTTTATTTTAGTTTTAATACTTTAAATTATTTTGTTCAAAATAATAATTTTAAGTTAATAAAAATTGACTACGCTAAAGATAGTGAATTTATTTTAGCATTGTATGAAAAAATTGAAAAAAAAAATAATTATAATTATAATTTTGAAAAAGAAAAAAAACTAATTAAAAAAATAATGCTCAAATATACTTTTAAATACTTTGTTTTAAAAGTTTTGAGGTTTTTAAATTTAGAACAATATATAAGAAAAGTTATAAATAGATTTAGGTAAATTTATTTTTCTAGGAAACTTTTTAATTGTTTTGATCTACTCGGATGTTTGAGTTTTCTTAAAGCTTTAGCTTCAATTTGTCTTATTCTTTCTCTAGTTACTGAAAACTGTAAACCAACTTCTTCTAATGTATGATCTGTGTTCATTCCTATTCCAAACCTCATTCTTAAAACTCTTTCTTCTCTTGGTGTTAAAGAGGCTAATATTTTTGTAGTAGATTCGCTTAAGTTGGATTGAATAGCTGTATCTAAAGGTTGAAGAGCATTTTTATCTTCGATAAAATCTCCAAGACTACTGTCTTCTTCATCTCCAACAGGTGTTTCTAGAGAAACTGGTTCTTTTGCAATCTTTAGAACTTTTCTAACTTTTTCTAAAGGCATTGCCAATTTTTTAGATAATTCTTCTGGTGTTGGTTCTCTTCCAAATTCACTCATTATCTGTCTTTGAGTTCTCACAATCTTATTTATAGTTTCAATCATGTGGACAGGTATTCTAATAGTTCTCGCTTGATCTGCTATAGATCTTGTAATCGCCTGTCTAATCCACCAGGTAGCATAGGTAGAAAATTTATAACCTCTTCGATATTCAAATTTATCTACTGCCTTCATAAGGCCAATGTTGCCTTCTTGTATTAAGTCCAAAAATTGTAAGCCCCTATTTGTATATTTTTTAGCTATTGAAATTACTAATCTTAAATTCGCCTCCACCATTTCTTTCTTTGCTATTCGAGATTCTCTCTCTCCTTTTTGAATCCTACTTACTAATTTTTTAAAGTCACCTACCGAAAGGCTTATTTTTTCACTAAACTCTACTAATCTTTCTCTAATTTCATTAAAATCATTTTTGAATTTTTTAAAAAAAGATTTCCAGGTTGGGTTTTCTGTCAAAAAAGACTCAAATTTTGGATTTATTTCATTACCAATATAGTATTTTAGAAACTCATCTCTACTAATCTTATTTTCTAAGGCTAGTCTTAAAAGAATACCTTCTAAAGAAACAATTTTTTTATTTTCTTTGTAGTGAGCTTGTACTAACTCTTCCACTACATTGGGCGCAAGTTGTAGATTTTTAAAATTATCAACTAAAGTAGATTGGATTTTTTTAAAATTTTTATTTTTAGAAATTGAAAGTTCTTTAGAGGCTAAAATACAATCTAATTTTTCTTTTTGATATTTTTGTAATTTTGTGTAGTCTTTAGTAAGGTTGTCTATAATTTTTACAACTTTTGGTTTTATCTCCTCTTCCATTTTTGCCAGAGAAACATTGAATTCATCATCATCTTCGGCAGGTGCAGGTTCTTCTTTTTTGTTCTCATCTTTATTTTTTTTATTTTTAATTTCTGCTTTTAATTTTTTACTTTCTTGAGCATCTGCTTCAAAATCTTCATAAGTAGAATCTATATCTATGATGTCTCTGATTAAAAGTTCATCATTCTCAATTTGAGACTTCCATTCGTATATTTTTTTTGCAACTAAAGGGCTTTGAGTCAAAGCATTAACCATTACATCTTTTCCCGCTTCAATTCTTTTTGCTATAGCTATCTCTCCTTCTCTTGAAAGGAGTTCGACACCACCCATTTCCCTAAGATACATTCTGATTGGATCATCACTTTTATCGGTTTGTTTTTCCTCGCCAGTTGCAGATGTTTCTTTTTTTTTGTTTGATTGATATTGAGATTTTTTTTCTACCAAGGTAACGCTATGATCCAAAATTATCATAAACGCTTTTTCAATATTTTCGTTTGAACTACTTCGTTTTCCTAAAGATTTACCTAGCTCTTCGTAAGTTATAAACCCACGAATTTTACCTTTATCAAGAAGTCTCTCGAATGATTTTGTAATTAGTTTTTCTACCATTTAGGCTTAAATTTAATTAATGCGAAGTTATATATAGTATGAATTTACCTAAAATCTATCTTTTTTTATTCCCTATTTAGCTGACTTTTAAGCTTAATAAGTTCAGAATAAGATCTTTCATCTAAATTTTTAGCCACCTTATTCTCTAAAAATTCAATTTGTTTCATATGATTCACTTCTTTCAATTCCTCGATCAAATCACCAAGTATTTCTTCACGTTCTTCATCCTCTTTTTTAAGAAGTATATTTTTTAAATGAGTGTTTTTTTCAATTTCATTAACTAATTCATTATATTTTTCATCAATCTTAGGTTTGTTATATAGAAAAGTATCATTTAATTTTAACTGACTGGTTATCTCTTTTTTTAATTCATTATTTTGTTCACTTGTAAATTCAATTTTTAAAAGATCGTCTAGCTTATTTTTTACAGAACTCAGGTGATTTAAAAGTATATATAAGATTGATCGTTCTTTAATTTCTGCTTTTGAAAAGCTGCTTTGTTCTCTGTGTAACTTCTTAGTTTCGTTTAAAATATTAAAGTTTTTTTTTGGATATGGAGTGAAAACTTTTTTAAAGTTTTGAATGGGTGTTAAACCTTTTAACTTGCTTAAGAAGTCTTCTAAAATATACTTTTTAAGAGTCTCATCTTTAATGGCATAACATAAACTTTTGATTTTTTTTTCAAATTTTGATATCTCAAAAGGATTATTTGTGTTTACTTCTGATAGATAAACATCCCAAATGTAGGATTGTATTATTTTTCTTGATTTTAGAAACTTATTAAATTCATCTTTGCCATTCTTTTTAATAAAATCATCAGGGTCTTCTCCTTTGGGCATTATAGAAAAATAAATTTTATTATTTTCGTTTATTAATGGTAAAAGTTTTTCTGCTATGCGCAAAGCTGCACTTTGTCCGCTCTGATCTCCATCTAAACAAATAATAGGACTAGAAAAAAATTTCCAAATTAATTCTATTTGTATATCTGTTAGCGCTGTTCCTGAATTTGAAATTGTATTTTTTATACCGGCTGCATATAAACTTACCACATCCATGTAACCTTCAACAATAATAGCTTCTTTTGTTTCTGATCTCAAAGCTTTAGCTTTATCTAGATTAAAAACTGTTCTACCTTTCTTATAAAATTCAGTTTCTGGTGAATTGATATATTTCGCCAATTTACTCTCTCTAATTATTCTTCCACCAAAAGCAATAGTCTCATTTGTTAAATTATTGATTGGAAAAATAATTCTAGAATTGAAACGATCTACAAATTTATTAGTTTTTTCATTTTTATAATAAAGACCAGTTAGAGCTATTTCCACTTCGTTGAACTTATTTAAAATTTTTTCATAGTAGTTGTTTTGCCAGGGCACATAACCTAAATTAAATTCTTTAATTACATTTTGATTTAATCCTCTTTTTTCTAGATATAATAACGCCTGACTATTTTCGGGTTTATAAAGTTGTTGATGAAAAAAATTCGAATACTCTTTAAAAATATTTTTATAGGTATCAAATCTTTTTTCTTTTTCAGTATCCGTTGATGAGAACTTGTATTGTGCCATGCCTGCTTCACCTGCTAATTCTTTTACTGCTTCGCCAAAACCTAATGATTTTGTTTTCATTAAGAAATCAAAAATGTTTCCATGTTCTCCGGTGCTAAAACAATGATAAAATTCTTTTTCATCGCTCACTGTAAATGATGGGCTTTTCTCATTATTGAATGGAGACAAGCCTATAAATTCTTTACCTCTTTTTTTTAATTGAACAGACTTGCCTACGACTTGTGATACTTTTAATCTCAACTTGATTTCGTCGAGATATTCTTTTGGGTATTTCATTGTAACTATTTTAAAACTTTTTTTATTATTAATCCTACTTTAGAAAAATCCAAAACATCTCCGTGAGTTTTCTTTAAATCACCCATTACTTTTCCCATATCTTTTATAGAGCTAGCTCCTACTTTTTTAATTACTTCTTCGCATAACTTTTTTGTATCTTCTTCGCTTAATTGTTTAGGAAGAAAAGAGCTTATTATTTCTATCTCTTTTGTCTCAATTTCTAAAAGTTCTGTACGGTCTGCTTTCTTATAAACCTCACACGATTCGTTTCTTTGTTTGACCATTTTTTTCAGAATACCAATGACATCTTGATCTAAGACCTCTTTAACTTCTTTAGTCCTATTGGCAATTAAGACGTCTTTTATTCCTGAAAGAATAAGTCTTAGTGTAGGATATAGACTTTTGTCTTTATTCTTAAGAGATTGTTTTAGTTTTTCTTCTATTTGAGTTTGTAGAGACATATTTTATAATTTCTATTTTACTTTAATCACAATTTTTCTTGAAAAGAAAAACATCTTTCTTGACGGTGATATATCTATTTCATATCTTCCACGAAATCATGTTTATAAGTATTTGCTTTAACTCATGAGTTGTATTTGAAACAGACAAGACAAATAAAAAACTCAAATAAAAATCTTAAACAGATCAATCCTACCGCTATTTTAATTCTAGAAAATAAAACCTACTTTAAAGGTTTTGGCTTCGGCTACGAAGGCACAGCTACCGGAGAAGTTTGCTTCAATACTTCAATTACTGGCTATCAAGAAATTATCTCAGACCCATCTTACGCAGAGCAAATAATTAACTTTACTTTCCCTCACGTTGGAAACGTTGGAACCAATAAAGAAGACCATGAGTCTGATAAAATTTGGACAAAAGGTATAATTTTAAATTCTGAAATAACAGATCCTTCTAATTATCGTTCTTTAAAAAATCTTGATCAATGGTTAAAAAAAAATAAAATAGTTGGAATTACAGGACTTGACACTAGGAGCTTAACTAATTTTATTAGAGACAAAGGTGCGCCAAAGGGAACAATCGCTTTTTCTAAAGCTGGTAATTTTAACATCAAGCAATTAACCAACTCTAATATTAAATGGAATGGTTTAAAAAATTTAGATTTAGCAAAAAAAGTTTCTACTAAAAAAAATTATGTGTGGACAGGATTTAAGACTTGGAAGAAAACTAGCGGATATTTAAAAAATAAAAAAAATTTATTACATGTTGTTGCGATTGATTATGGTATTAAAAAAAATATCTTAAGATATTTTTCCGACTTTAATTGTAAAATTACTGTTGTTTCATGTACAACAAATGCTCAAGAAATATTAAAATTAAAACCAAATGGTATCTTCTTGTCTAATGGCCCGGGTGATCCCGCTGCAACAGGGAAATATGCGATTAATATTATAAAAGAGTTAATAAAAAATAATATGCCTATTTTTGGAATTTGTCTTGGACATCAAATATTAGCTTTAACATTAGGTGCTAAAACAAAAAAAATGAAGTTAGGCCATAGAGGAGCAAACCATCCAGTTAAAAATTTAATTAAAGATAATGTAGAAATCACGAGCCAAAATCATGGCTTTGAGATAGTTAAAAAAAGTTTACCAAAGAATATTGAGATTACACATAAATCTTTGTTTGATGATTGTATTGAGGGAATAAGATTAAAAAATAAATCAATTTTTTCCGTACAATATCATCCTGAGTCTAATCCTGGGCCACAAGACAGTATTTACTTATTTCAAGAATTTATTAATAACATGAAAAAAAATGCCAAAAAGAAAAGATCTTAAAACAATATTAGTAGTTGGTGCAGGACCCATAATAATTGGTCAAGCATGTGAGTTTGATTATTCAGGAACTCAAGCTTGCAAGGCTTTAAAAGACGAAGGCTACAAAGTTGTTCTCATTAACTCTAATCCCGCAACTATTATGACTGACCCTAAGGTTGCTGATAAAACTTATATTGAGCCAATAACTTTAGAAATATTAGATAAAATTATTCAAAAAGAAAAACCAGATGCAATTCTACCAACAATGGGTGGTCAAACTGCTTTAAATTTAGCTATGGAAGCAGAGAGAAAAGGAGTTTTAAAGAAGTACAATATTGAATTGATTGGTGCAAATTCTAAAGCTATTTCAAATGCAGAGGATAGAAAAAAATTTAGAAAAAATATGATTGACATCGGTTTGGACTTGCCAAAATCAAAAGTTGTAAATCACATTAAAGATGCTGCAAGTGCTCTTAAACAAATTGGTTTACCAGCAATAATTAGACCAGCATTTACTTTGGGAGGCTTGGGTGGTGGTATCGCTAAAAATAAAAAAGAATACATTAAGATAGTTAAAGATGGTTTACACGAATCCCCAGTAAGCCAGATATTAATAGAGGAGTGTCTTGAAGGTTGGAAAGAATTTGAAATGGAGGTTGTCAGAGATAAAAAAGATAACTGTATTATTATTTGTTCCATTGAAAATATTGACCCAATGGGGATTCATACAGGTGACTCCGTTACTGTAGCTCCAGCGTTAACACTAACAGATAAAGAATATCAAATAATGAGAAATGCTTCGATTGCTTGTCTTAGAAAAATTGGAGTAGAAACAGGTGGGTCAAATGTTCAATTTGCAATCAACCCAAAGGATGGAAGAATGGTTATAATTGAGATGAATCCAAGAGTTTCGAGATCTTCAGCTCTTGCATCCAAAGCAACTGGTTTTCCAATTGCAAAGGTGGCTGCAAAACTTGCGGTTGGTTATACGTTGGATGAATTAAAGAACGAAATTACAAAAACAACACCAGCTTCATTTGAGCCGAGCATAGATTATGTAGTTACGAAAATTCCAAGATTTACTTTTGAAAAATTTTCTACATCAGATGCAATTTTAGGTACATCGATGAAATCAGTTGGAGAAGCTATGGCAATTGGGAGAAATTTTAAAGAGTCTCTTCAAAAAGCTCTTGTGTCTCTTGAAGTTGGTTTTTCTGGATTAGATAGAATTTTTCCACTTAATAAAAAAAATATAGAAAAAGAATTAAAAAAAAATATACCTAACAAGATTTTATTAGTTGCTGAAGCGTTTAGGAAAAAAATTGACATTAAAAGAATACATAGCCTGTCTAAAATAGATAACTGGTTCTTAGAACAAATAAAAGAAATTGTAGTAGCTGAAAATCAAATTTCAAAAAAAAAACTACCTAAAGATTATAACGAATTTAATAAAATTAAATCTATGGGCTTTTCAGATAAAAAATTAGCTGAAATTACAAAAACATCAGAAGAAAGTATTAGAAGGAAAAGAACTTTATTAAAAGTTCTACCTGTCTACAAAAAAGTGGATACGTGTGCTGCAGAATTTAAATCTTTCACTCCCTATATGTATTCTACTTATCAAAGAAATTATTCGATTGAATCTGAATGCGAGTCTAACCCCTCGTCAAAGAAAAAAATTATAATTTTAGGTGGTGGTCCTAATCGAATTGGACAAGGGATTGAATTTGATTATTGCTGTTGTCAGGCTAGTTATGCTCTTAAGGATGCTGGTTTTGAAACTATAATGATTAATTGTAATCCAGAAACTGTTTCAACTGACTACGATACAAGTGATAGATTGTACTTTGAGCCACTTAAGGAGGAATATGTTTATAATATTATCCAAAAAGAAAAACAAAAAGGAAATCTTGTAGGAATTATTGCTCAATTTGGGGGGCAAACACCAATTAGACTTGCAAAGTTTCTACATGACAACAAGCTTCCAATTTTAGGAACTCAATACAGATCTATAGACTTAGCTGAAGACAGAGATAGATTTAGAAAACTACTTAACAGATTAAAGTTAAAACAAGCGGAGAGCGGTATAGCTAAAACGTATAAACAAGCTATCCAGATTGCAGATAAAATAGGTTTACCTTTAATGGTTAGACCATCATACGTTTTAGGTGGTAGAGCAATGGAAATAGTCTACGAGAAAAGTCAGCTAAAAAACTTTGTAGAAGAAGCGTTTAAAGCAGCGGAGGGAAATTCAATATTAATTGATAGGTTTATTGATAATGCAATGGAAATTGATGTAGATGCTATTTCTGACGGCAGGCGAGTATTTGTTGCTGGTATAATGCAGCATATTGAAGAAGCGGGTATTCACTCTGGTGACTCTGCTTGTTGTCTGCCACCAATATCAATTAAGAAAAGTTTAATAACTGAAATAGAAATTCAAACAAAAAAATTAGCCTTAGCTTTAAAGGTTAAAGGTTTTATGAATGTTCAATTTGCAATTAAAAATGATGAAATTTTTGTAATCGAAGTAAACCCTAGAGCCAGTAGAACAGTTCCTTTTGTGTCAAAAGCTAAAGGAATTCCTCTCGCTAAAATAGCATCTAGAGTAATGGCGGGAGAAAAGTTGTCTAAGTTTAATTTAAAAAGTAAAACTAAAAATATGTTTGCAGTCAAAGAAGCTGTATTTCCCTTTAATAAGTTTCCAAAAAGTGATGTATTATTAGGGCCAGAAATGAAATCAACTGGTGAAGTCATGGGTTTTGATAAAGATTTTGGTATGGCATTTGCAAAAAGTCAAATTGGTGCCTCTAATTCTCTACCAACAAAAGGTCTTGCATTTATATCTCTAAAAAATAGCCATAAAGAAGAAGGTGTAGATTTAGCAAGACAACTATTAAAATTGAACTTTACTCTATGTGGCACAGCAGGAACAGCAGACTATATTATTAAACATGGAATGAAGTGTAAAAAAATAAATAAAGTTAGCGGAGGCTCACCTCATATCGTAGATGTTTTAAATTCAAATAAAATTGCTTTAGTAATTAATACTGGTGGAGGAAATAGTGAACAAAAACTTAATGATGCAATGGCTCTTAGAAGAGCAACTCTAGTAAATAAAGTTCCTTACTGTACTAACATGTCTACTGCCTATGTATGTTTAGAAGGTATAAAATCTTTAAAAACAAAAGAAATGACTGTAACTTCTCTTCAAGATATTTAAAAATTAGTGTGAAGATAGTCCGGTATTTGCAATACTAAAAATCATATCTTCATAACTCATGCCAAGATTTAGCACGCAGGATCTATAGAAATAACCTTTTCGAAGACCTGGCATAAGGTTAGCTTCTATAAAATGGGGAACTCCAAGATGATTCATTTTAATGTCAATTCTACCTAAAGATTTTCCACCCAAAGCTTTGAAAGAATCTTTTGCTAATTTTGAAATTTTATTAAAGATTTTAATGTCAGTAACAGGAATTACTTTTTCCTCATCATTTTTTTTCACATCAAAATCAAGAATACAATGACCATCTACATTTTTTTTAACTATAATCTCTATAGGCATAGCTCTTAGACTTCCATCAATACTATCTTCAAAAATACCTACGCTATATTCTTTTCCTGATAAATATGTTTCTACTAGTGAGGGAGAATTTTGCTCAACTTTAATTTCTAGTACTTTTGCTACAAAACTTTCAAAATTTAATACAATTGAATGTTTGTCTATACCCCTGCTGTCTCCACCAGTTACTGGCTTTATAAAAAGAGGAAATTTTATAGGTATTAATGTTTCATTTAAATACTCTCCAGGATTAGTTATAAAAAAATCTGCTGTTTTAATTTTAGCTTTTTGCATAAGTTTTTTAGCTCTATTTTTATTGCTTTCATTGTCTAATGCCACTTTACTTGAGGCTATATATGGAATGTTAAATATTTCTAAATAGTCATTGAGCCATATTTTTCTATTATTAAAAAAGAAATATTTAACACCAGAAAATACTAAGTCAGGTTTTCTTGCTACTAATTTTTCTAAATCTTTTTCACAATTAATTTCGGTAATTTGAACATTTTTATAACGTTTAGATAAAATTTTTAGAATTTTTTTCTCCTCAAGTATTATTCCAACGTTGTCTTGATGAGAATTTACTTCACCATAATTAGGAACAATAACTATTTCGATTGTTTTAATGATCTTAATTGGAAGAATATTGTTTTTATTTAGTGGTAAAATCTTACCTATTGGTAAAATTTCTTCTTTTGTTATATTTTTTATAATCATAGACAAATTGGCTCATTGTTCACGCATAAGTGCGTAAATGATGATTTCTCTCTAAAGTTGTTTTCTAAAAAATTATTACCTAATTAATGGTGTGATAAATTATTTGGCAATATCTAAAAAAAATAAACACTAACACCTATGTTTGCTAATAGATACAAGTCTCTCAAGATTTAAAGTTATATTTGTGAACTAGTCGCTTTTTTTTCGTTTAACTAACGGAACATGTCATATCCTGCCCGCAACATAGTGGAGATTTTATTTTTCCATGTTTATTAGGACACTCAGATATTTGAACAGAACTTCCATCTTCTAGTTTTAGATTACCATTTACTAATGGTGAATTACACTTTCCGCAGGTTGCGTTAACTGACATTCCACATTTACTACATTCATAAGTCGTCATATTACTCCTTTGTTAAATTTATCTATATCAGCTTTTAACTTGCCAGTCAGTCTCGAAAGAAACATAGTTTACTTGTAAGCAACGTCTTTCTTTAACTATTTCTTTCTTTTCCATCCCGTGCCACGTATTTGGACCGCTTGTGAAAAAATATCCATAATTATTTTTATAAGGAACGGTCTTAATTTTTTCTAATTTTTTATTGTAAAAATCGGTACCTAAACTTTCAGACTCGTTAAATTCATTAATGAATAAAAGGCAAGAAACTAACTTTTCTTTAATATCGCAGTGCGGTTTAAGCCAGAATCCTTTTCGATCACAAATTACTTCTACTCTCACATAGGATTTAGAAAGATCTTTATTAATAAGTTTAGAAATTTTTGAATGTGTTTCTTTAGATTGTAATTCATTTATAAATTTAGTTAAGGCTGGAAATTTTTGAGCATTTTCTTTTGTTATAAAGCATCTGAATTTTATAGCTTTTCCGCCATCAACAATGCCTTCTCTAAATTCAGGGGTCCCCCCATCAATTGCTCTTGTACCATCGTACTCTAATTTAAGTTCGTTATGATCTGGTATATCGGCTTTTGTAATTTCATTAATTGCATCTTTTGATAATGGTTCGTTTAGCTCCCAGTGTTTAAATGGATCACTGTGTTCTTTAGAATTATTTAAAATTGAATTAAGAAAAGTCATATAGTTTAATTTTTTTTCTTATTTGATCTGCTATTTTTCTTGTTTCATCTAATTTAGGATAAGTCCAATTTTTAACTTTAGCATTCAATTCTTTTATTATATTTAGTGAGATAAATAAATTGAAAAAAATTTTAAATCTTTCGTTATTTTTAATTGTAGGCATTTGGGCTACATAAATAGGTTTTCCTGTAATTGCAGCCTCTGAGATCATTGAAATAGAGTCGCAGGTAACAATAATATGATCTGCTTTCTTTAATGAACAAAGGTAAGCTTTTTTATCAACATTGGGTATTATAATTTGATCTTCATTAAAATAATTTTTAGCTTTATCAATTATATTTTGTGGGGTCCTCATTGAAGGTACAACAATTAATTGGTAATTGTTATCTAAAAAGTTTTGTTTAACTTTTAAAAAAATACTTTCTATTGTCTTTTCATTGTAGTCATAGTGTTTAGTTGGTCCGCCTAATATTAAAGTTACTATTTTCTTTTGATTATTTATTCTAAACTTTAAATAATTTTCATGACTGTTTAGCTCGTCATTTGTTAAATAATGAATTGCACCTTTGCTAGTTAAAACGTTTTCTCCTTTTAAACCATCATGTTCTGGAGCAACAATAAAATCAAAGTTACTTAGTTTTACTTTGGGGTCTTGTATGTGAATGTTTAAGATTTTTTTGCCAAATTTCTTCTTAAGAGCAATTGATGGTATAACACTTTTTCTTCCACAAGAGATGATTACATTGGCATCACAAGTAAATTGTTCACTTAATATATTTTCAGAAATTGGAGTAAGTTTTGGTGGTATATAATTCCAAAATTTTTTTAATTTTATGGTCTGGTGTCTGTAATCTAAGTTAAGAGCTTTAGCTAAACCTTCAACCTGACTTATCATACCGTGCATTCCCTGCGTTAAAAGGAGTGCTTTTAATTTCGTCATCAGTTACTATATATCTCTAATAGTATGAATAATAAATCACCTAAACACACAAAAGTGTTAATTCTTGGATCAGGCCCTGCTGGCTATACTGCAGCAATTTACGCTGCCAGAGCTATGCTAAAGCCTATCTTGGTACATGGATCTCAACCAGGAGGTCAACTAACAACGACGACTGAAGTTGAAAACTATCCAGGTTACTCAAAAGTTATCCAAGGTCCTTGGTTAATGGATGAAATGAAAGGTCAAGCAGAAGCAGTTGGAACTGAAATGATACAAGATCATATTAGTAAAGTAGATTTATCTAAAAACCCATTCACAGCTACAGGTGATAGTGGTCAAATTTATACAGCAGATAGTTTTATAATTTCAACAGGTGCTCAGGCTAGATGGTTAAATTTAAAAAGTGAGCAAGAATTTAAAGGTTTTGGTGTTTCTTCTTGTGCTACATGTGATGGCTTCTTTTTTAAAGAGCAGGTTGTTGCAGTGGTAGGAGGTGGTAACGCTGCTGTTGAAGAGGCTATATTTTTAACTAAATTTGCATCAAAAGTTAAACTCATTCATAGAAGAGATGAATTAAGAGCTGAAAAAATGCTTCAAGAAAAACTTAAAGCTAATAAAAAAATAGAAATTATTTGGGATAGCGCGGTTGAAGAAGTTTTGGGAACTTCTGATCCAAAAAGTGTTAATGCAATTAAAATTAAAAATTTAAAAACTAATAATATTACCGAGCTAAAAGTAGATGGTTTGTTTATTGCAATTGGACATGACCCAGCTACAGCTTTATTTAAAGACCAACTAAATATGGACAAAGAAGGATATTTAATTACAAAACCAGATTCTACAGAAACAAATATACCAGGTGTATTTGCTGCAGGCGATGTTAAAGATAAAATATTTAGACAAGCGGTAACCGCTGCTGGCATGGGATGTATGTCTGCACTTGAAGCAGAGAAATATATATCTAATAAAGAATAGTGAAAAATAATCTTCATGTTTTATTAGGAGCTACAGTTGCTGATGCAGCAGCAAGACCTTTACATTGGGTCTATGATCAGAAAAAATTGTCGACTTACGTTAAAGGTAAAAAAGATTTTACTTTTTTGAAAAAAAATAAAAGTCCTTTTTACAATATTAAAACTGGGAAAGTTTCAGGCTACAATGATATTGGTCAAGTTATGTTTAAAACATTAGTTGAAGGACATAAAGACATAGAAGAAAGATTTAAAAAAAATATTACTAAAAACTTTGGTCCTGGAAGTTCATATTGGAAAAACTTTAAACTTAGAGCAAAGTATAGAAAAATTAAAGATTGGCGAGGTATAATTAAAGGACCTTGGATACATCAAAATATTGTTGAAACTGTTCAAAATATAAAAAAAAATAAAAAATTAACGGGTGGCAGCAAGGTAAATGAATCTGATGGATATTGCGCTGCTCTACCTTATTTTTTATATGGTTATAATTTTAATTCTTTAAAAAAAATTATCTCAATAGTTACAGTTTCGAAAATAAGTCTGAAGTATGCTTTGGCCAAGTTTTATTTGATAGATTTGGCTCTAAAAGGTTCTAAAAGTCCCGTAAATGAATTCATTAAACAGTTTAAGAAAAACTCTTATTTCAAAAATGTTGTTAACGATATTAAGAAAGTAAAGAGATTAAAGTCAAAGACTCACTCAATAGCGGTTAAAAAATTAGGAATGGCCTGCAGTTATCCCGGAACTTTTAACAGTTCAGTTCACTCAATTATTAATTCCTCAAATTATAAAGACGCTATTTTAAGCACAATTAAAGCTGGAGGCTGTAACTGCTCTAGAGTTAATTTCATTGGAGGTTATTTTGCGGCTTTAAAAGGTGTTAACTCAATTCCTAAATCATGGATAAAAAAAACAGATTTAGCTAATAGAATTTTAAATCAAAAATAATTTATTTTAAACTTTTACAAAAAGTAGATATTTTTTCTAACGCTTTTTTAAGATTTTCCATTGAAGTTGCATAAGATATTCTAAAGAAACCTTCTAAACCAAATGCAGAACCTTGAACAACTGCAACGCTACTATTCTCTAATAAAGACTGAACAAAATCAGTATCCGACTTAAGTTCTTTTCCAGTAATATCTTTTTTTCCTATTAAACTTTTGCAGCTTGGAAAAACATAAAATGCTCCATTTGGATTTAAACATTCAATCCCATCTATGTTATTTAATGCTTTAACAACAAAGTCTCTTCTTTCTTGAAAAGAAGTTGTTCTCTCTTTAATAAAATCTTGAGTTCCATTTAATGCCTCAACAGCTGCTGCTTGACTTATAGAAGATGGATTAGTTGTTGATTGAGATTGTATTTTAGCTATTGCTTTTATAATTTCTTTTGGTCCAGCGGCGTAGCCTATTCTCCAGCCTGTCATCGAGTAAGCTTTACTAACACCATTCATTGTTAGAACTCTTTCTTTTAATTCAGCGACCTGAGCAATAGTAAAAAACTGAAAGGCCTCATAAGCTACATGTTCATAGATATCATCGCTTAAAATATGAACGTGAGAATGTTTAATGAGTACTTTAGCAATTTCTCTAATATCTTCTTCTGAGTAGCATGCTCCTGTAGGGTTGGATGGTGAATTTAATATTATCCATTTAGTTTTTTTAGTTATAGATTTTTCTAATTCTAAGGGGTTAATTTTAAATCCTTGTTTTTCATCGCATTCTAAAATTATTGGTGTGCCCCCAGCTAATAAAACTATATCGGGATAAGAAACCCAATAAGGAGCTGGAATGACAACTTCGTCTCCTTCGTTTAAGGTAGCCACCATAGCATTATAAATTACGTGCTTTCCACCAGCGCCAACTGTTATTTGATCAGCTTGATAATCTAGATTATTCTCTCTTTTAAATTTTTTTATAATTGCGTCTTTTAAAACTGGTGTCCCATCAACTGCTGTGTACTTTGTATCTCCCTCATTTATAGCCTTTATAGCAGCCTGTTTGATGTTATCAGGAGTATCAAAATCAGGTTCACCTGCTCCAAGGCTAATTATGTCTTTACCAGCTGCTTTTAGTTCTCTTGCTTTTTGAGTAACTGCTAGTGTGGGCGACGGTTTTATACGTTTTAAATTGTTGGAAACTATGCTCATTGAATTCTATAATGTTTTTTTTAAATTATTATTAACACAAAATGCAAAATACTTATCAAGAAAAAATA
>Ga0307986_10001102_pt1 | contig 19950 bp, 32 predicted proteins | sample EllFjometageno82_FD_203170 | JGI IMG/M metagenome (GOLD analysis project Ga0307986, IMG submission 203170) | Marine microbial communities from Ellis Fjord, Antarctic Ocean - #82 | ecosystem: Environmental > Aquatic > Marine > Unclassified | place: Southern Ocean | collected 2014-10-09
ATCTCAGAGAGGATAGGTCTATGATGTATCAAGGCAGACGAGGTTGGGTAAAGGTTTTCTCTACCTTTGATTTTTTAAACAAGACATCTATGGAACAGGGAACTGTTTGGAACATAGTAAAAATATAAGGAGTAAACTATGGCTATGCCTAACGCAAAAGAATTACAAGTTTTACAGGGTTTAGTAGAATTTGTTAGAGAAAAAACTAACTATATTAATGATGATTTTGAAGCTAGAACAGATAAATCTTATGTTAAAGATTTTATCGGAGAGCTGAGAGAATCATTAATATTTCATAATTATATTAATGAAGATGATAATTTATTACAAATAATAAACTACTTAAAGGAGTAAACATATGACAGTAGTAGAATATTTTAAATTTATAGAAGCGTGTGAAACTATGGTAGACGAAGAAGGTTATGAAACTTTTGATGAGTTACTACATCATGGATTAACTAAGAAAGATTTAATAAACTTAGTAATAGAATTTACAAGTGTAGTGGCTCAGGCTGATGTATCTTTAGAGATTTTAGAGAATCCTTTTAATCATAAACCCGATTTAAAAGTCATACATTAAATTTATACGCCCTATTCCTCTTGACAAACCGATTCGGATTTGTTATTGTGTTGGGGCAATCAACTAACTAGCTTAATAAGGCTAAAACAATAGGATTAAATATGGATATTAATTTACACAAAGTAAAAAAGATTGAGATGAGTAAAACAAGACTGGTAGCTGACTTTTATGTTAGAGATGTAATCTTTCATAACGAGGAATTTAACACCGAAACAGGTGACATGATTACAGTCGAAAGTAAAATAACTTTATTCCTTAATGAAAAGGAAGCAGGTAAAGTAAAGTACGCTTAAAATTAAAGGAAAGGACACCAAGTAACAGAGGTGCTACAACTAAAGCACACAAAATAATATCACTTGGTCTCTAGGGATTACTGTTAAATCGTAAAGTAAACTGTGCAATCAGGATAAACTATACAATTATAAACCGAGCAACAGCCTGAAAGAGTGTGGGTATCACTTATCAAAACTACCCACCTAATATTAATAATAATAAAATGGAGACGAACATGAGTAAGACAACTTACACAATTAGAGGTAGTAAAACTACAAGAAGAATTGATACAGCACCACATAGTGTTCAAAGACTATGGTTACATTCGACAGAACAAGGTATAAATGTTTTAAGGGTAAGGGCTGTAAAAGAAAGAACTGAGAGAACTAAAGGCATTACATTCTTTGGATTTCATAAAGCTAAGGTATCAGCTTATCAACAACTTGATGATGCTATCTTTCCATTGTGGTTTAAAAGAAAGGTTAGACTTGGAGAGAGCAACAAAGGTATGCAAGTCTTAGAGGTTGCAGATAACTTTGATGTCGAAGATACAATGCAAGTTGTAGATGATTATGAAAGATATGTAAATAGTGCTTGGCATAGGTTTACTGTTAGAGTAAAAGAGACTTTATTCTATAGTGTTTCTTTGTTCCAAAGATAGAATATAGTGCTGGGTATCACTTTAAAGTACCCATTTAATTCAACTTAATGGAGATAGAATTATGGCAAAGCCAATGAGAGTATGTGATAGAGAGATAATAGAGAGATTGATATGTAATATGTATGAAGCAAACAAGACTGATGCGTTTAATGAGAACTATGAAAGTAGTAATGCAAAAGTAAAGATAAAGAATATGTTAAATGCTTTAGAAGATTATGAACTAGACCAAAAAGTATTGTGTGATAAGATGAGTGATTTAAATACTGAGCTAGAAGAACAAGTAAAGTTTTATAATGATGAGTATGCTGGTGGTACAGAAGGTACTAGTCAATATAATAATTATTATAATGATACTCAATTAACTTTTAATAAATATAATAAAGATAAAGTATCTATATACTTTCACTTCCCTACAAAAATTAAGCAAAGTATTAGAGATGAGATAGGCTTAGTAACTATGGGTGGAGACTTTGAATCTAGTGAGTTGATAGCCCAGCTTACTGAGAAGTTTGTCAAATGAATATAGATTTTACACATGAGATTGAAAGAGAAGTAAATAGTTTGTTAGAAAACGCCCTCCAATTTGGGGAGGGTGGGGACTATAGGGTAGCTATCAGAGAAGCAAAAGACTTAGAAGCATTAAAGACTATACTATCTAGTATGGTTGAGGAACTTTTACATACAGGGAGATACTAATGAAAATAACAGCATGGAACATAGGTATTGTTTGGGAAGATGGTACTGAAGAAAATATAGGAGACGTACCAGATTGGGTAGCAACAAGGGTAGATGAATTTTTAAATGAGTTAGAGGAGGAGTCTGATGAGTTATAACCTACTAAGTTTTAGTAATCCTAAGATACAGAAAAGTAATAAAGTTTATCAAGATTACTTGACAGCTATATTACATTTACATCCAATCAGTACCAAGATTTGTCCGTATCAGGACATTGCTGGGTGCAAGGAAGCCTGTCTTAATACAGCAGGTAGAGGTGGCATTATGAAGAAGGGTGAAACCACTAATGTCATACAAGAAGCGAGAAAACGTAAGACTAAATTGTACTTAGAAGCTAGAGATATCTTCATGTCCTACTTGGTTACAGACATTACAAAGTTTGTTAATTACTGTAAGAAAAAAGATAAGCTTCCTTGCCTACGACTGAATGGTACTAGTGATATACAATGGGAGACTATCAAGATAGATGACAAGAATATTTTTGAGATGTTTCCTGATGTACAGTTCTATGACTACACTAAGATACCTACTAGGAAAGTAAAACATATAACAAACTATCACTTGACATGGAGCTACAGTAATGCTAACATGGGATACGCCAACTGGTTCGACAAGTTAGCTTATAACATAGCAGTAGTATTTAGTGGTGATATGCCTATCTATTTTAAAGGTAGAGAGGTAGTTAATGGAGACGAAACAGACATGAGGTTCTTTGATAAACCTAATGTTGTTGTTGGTCTCAAAGCAAAAGGTAAAGCAAGACAAGATATGTCAGGCTTTGTAGTTCATACAGCATAAGGAGATATAACAATGATGATATTTAATTACGAGAGTAGAAAACAAATGAAAGAAAACATAGGCAACCCACTAAAGTATACTGAAACTTCTATGTTCGGTGACCAATATGAAAGTGACGGTAAATTTATAGGATGTAATAGACCTTGCCTACCTGAAGGAACAGGTACTAGAGAGTTCTTTGCAGAGGTTACTATGTCTAATGGTTTAATAATAAAGGTAGATTAATATGAATATAACAAATAATGAATTGGCTAAACTTCTTAGAGATAAACTTGAACAAGACGGAGTATCTAAAGAATTTTTAGATGAGAAGTTTATAATAGATTTTACTGAGGAGAAAGATGATGAGTGACATACATAACAATAATAGGTTAGAAGCTTTACATGAACAAGTAATAGAGCTAGATAACCTAGAGGATAGAGGAGTACAAGAAAGAATAAACGATATAGCACACTTCTATAGTCTTCATGTTGATGATGATAGAGATGAGATATTACAGTTTATAGCAGAAGATTTATTTTTTAAGGAGACAACAGCAATATGAAAGCAATACTAATAAACCCAAAAGAACAAACAATAAAAGAAGTAGAATATAAAGGAGACTTTAAAGAAATATATAGTCTTGTAGATTGTAATACTTTTGATTGTGTTTACTTGGACAACGTAGAGGTACTCTATGTAGATGATGAGGGCTTGTATGTAACAGATAATAGATTCTTTTCTATAAACAGTAGAGTCTTAGCAGGTAATGGATTACTACTAGGTTCTGATGCAGAAGGAGAAACTATAGGCACAGGTTTGACTTTACAAATGGTTAAGGATATGGTAGAATGGATGCCTATCGAACATGTTGAGACACCTTACATGTCTTTTAAAAGTTTTGTAGATTGATATGCCAAAGCTAAGAAGGGTAGATATGTATATCATGCGACAGTATGGTGAGTACTGTGATGAGTGTTTAAGATACAAAGACTTTCAAGAAACATTTAAGTCTTGGAGAAATAAAAACATAAAGAATTTAATAAAAGAATATATTAATCAAAGGAGATTAACAAGATGAGTGTAGGAGAAGCATTATTTATAATAGATTTATTAACCTTGATAGTAATTACTATAGGAGTACATTTACTATGGACGAAATAGGATTTATGAAAATGACAGCAGATGAATACAGAAAATTTATTTGTTGGATAGAAGACAATGGTCAAGAAATGTATGAGAATAAAGTAGCATACGAAACAAGATGGGAAGCCGACATGTATTATGTAAGGCTTTGCGATGAAAGTATGTGCACTTTAGATGATATAGTGCTTGACATTGAAGAAGGAATAGGGTATAATACCCTCAGTTAAACAGCCAACAAAGGAGAAATTATATGGCAGTATTAGAAGGAAAAGCTTATTGGGCTTCGGTAACAACACCAAACACTACGTTTGAGCCTGTGTATACAGTGGATGTGGTAGTAGATGATGAAGTTGCTAACAACTTTGAAGCAAGAGGCTTTAAAGTAAAAGACTTATCCATTAAGGATGAGAATGGTGGTCAAACATCTGTAGGTAGAGCGTTAACAGTAAAGAGAAAAGTAAATGGAGCAAATGGCATGGTCAGAACTGCACCTAAACTTTTTGATAAAGAGAAAAACACTCTCGACTCCGTAGTCGGTAATGGTTCTCATGTTAAAGTTCAATACAACGAGTGGGAAGTTGATAATAAATACGGTAGCTTTAAAGGTTTGGACTTCCAAGCTATGCAGGTTATTGATTTAGTAGCACTTAAAACTCAAGACGGTTCTGAACTTAATCCGTTTGGTGACGGTGAGGAATTTTAGTATGATTATTACTATTAAAAATGATGAGGATGTAATGTCTTATGATGTTACTAAGATTAAAGATGACGGTATAAGAGCCAATGCTAATGTTACAATTAGTAAAGTCTCTCAGCTTGAGGTCATCACAGAAGCTTTAAACTTTGCTAGTGCTACTCACAGGGGGAATCTTGAAACCCTCTTGAAGGATACTCCTGAAGCAGTGGTCGAGTCTGAAGAAGAAACAGTTGATGAGGATGCTTCTACCGAAGAATCATAATTAACTTTTCGTATCTCCAACTAAAGCCACTCTCGAAACAGGGTGGCTTTTCTATTTTACAAGAGGGTAAACATGAAAGAACAAAGTAAATTTATAAAATACCACGTGCCTTGTCACGACTGTGGTAGCAAAGATGCAGTATCGGTAAACGCTGATGGCTCTGCAAAATGTTTTAGCTGTGACAAATTCTATTCTAACTATGAGGGAAACGTAACATCAATGGAAAAATATATACAACAACAACCAACACCTACACCTATCAAGCAACTCAATGCACATGGTGGTGTGTTTGCTAAACTAACCGACAGAAATATATGTAAAGAAACAGCAGAAAAGTATGGAGTTAAAGTTGTATACGATTCGTCTGGTCAATTAGCCCAGCATCACTATCCTTTCTATATAAACAATGAGCATTGTGCTACAAAGATTAGATACATAAGAGATAAAAACTTTAAGTTTGAGGGTAGCTTACAAGACACAGGGTTGTTTGGGCAGAACTTATTTAAAGAAGGTGGTAAATATCTTACGATTGTAGAGGGTGAGTGTGATGCTATGGCAGGGTACGAGTTACTAGGCAGTAAGTGGGCAGTAGTCTCTATCAAACGTGGTGCAGCTTCAGCTGTCAAAGATGTTAAAGAAAGCCTAGAGTATGTAGAAAGTTTTGACAATGTTGTTATCTGTTTTGACAATGACAAGGCAGGTATAAAAGCTTCTCAAGAAGTTGCGAGTATTATCAAGCCCGGAAAAGCAAAGATTGTTACGCTTCCTAATGGCTACAAAGACCCTAACGAGATGCTCAACAAGGGTAAGCATCAAGACTTTACAAGGTCTTGGTGGGATGCTCAAGTCTATACACCAACAGGTATCATCAGGGTATCAGAGAAACAAAAAGACTTCCTTAACAGAGAGCGTAAGCAAAGTGTATCCTATCCTTGGGAAGGACTAAACAAAAAGCTCTTAGGTCTTAGAGCAGGTGAGCTTGTAACCCTAACAGGAGGCACAGGTTTAGGCAAGTCTAGTATCACAAGAGAGATAGAGCATTGGCTTATCAATCAAACAGAAGACAACGTGGGTATCATAGCCTTGGAAGAAGACTGGAAACGTACAGTTGACGGCATACTTTCTATCGAAGCTAACGATAAACTATTTATTGATACTGTTCGTGACGAGTATGGTGAAGCTAAACTAACAAGTATGTTTGATAAAGTATTTAGTAATGACAGGGTGTTTATTCATGCTCACTTCGGGGCTAACGACATTGATGCTATCTTTGCAAAGCTTAGATATCTTATCGTTGGTTGTGATTGTAAGTGGGTAGTTGTTGACCATCTACATATGCTTGTTAGTTCTATGCTTGATGGTGATGAACGAAAAGCTATTGACAGTATCATGCACAGACTTCGTAGTATGGTAGAAGAAACAGGTGCTGGTATAATTCTTGTCTCTCATCTTCGTAGGATTGAGGGTAATAAGGGTCATGAGAACGGTGTAAGTGTAAGTCTATCACACCTTCGTGGCTCTAACAGTATTGCACAGCTATCAGATTGTGTCATAGCCTTAGAAAGAAACCAACAATCAGACGATGATTTAGAATCACGAACAACAAGACTTCGTATCCTTAAGTCAAGGTATACAGGAGATGTAGGTATGGCTTGTTCCTTGGTGTACGATAAAGAAACAGGTAGACTTGCTGAGTATGAGGACTTAGAAATCTTAAACTCTAAAGCCGAAGACATCATACCATTTTAAAGGAGAACATATGCAGTTAGTATTTGACATAGAAACAGACGGACTAGACCCTTCAGTTATATGGTGTCTCGTAGCACAAGATGAACATGGTAAGTTTCATCACTTCTACGAAGACACTTTACAGGAAGGCATCAAGTTCTTACAGAAAGCAGACAGGCTTATAGGACATAACATCTTAGGTTATGACATACCTGTAATCAAGAAACTTACTGGTATAGATTTATATCAGTCAGACAAAGTAATAGATACACTTGTTTTATCTAGGCTACTAAACCCTACAAGAGAGGGTGGACACAGCATAGGTAAGTGGGGTCCAAAACTAGGACTACCTAAGAAAGATTCTCCTGAGTGGTCTGCGTTTACAAAGGAGATGTTATCCTATTGTGAAAGAGATGTAGATATAAATTATAAATTATTTAATTATTTGAAAAAAGAATCTTTAGGATTTTCAAAAGAATGTATAAAGTTAGAACATAAAGTTACACATATACTTGAACAACAAAAGAGAAACGGGTTCTTATTTAATGATGAAGAAGCAATGTTCTTAGCATCCGAACTTAGCTTTAAGCTACAGGAAACAGAGAACAAGGTGCATGAAACATTCAAGCCTATATGGGTTGATGACAAAATGATTAAACCTAAACTAAAAAAAGATGGTAAACTTTCCAAACAGGGATTGACAGAACAGGAGTACTCTGATATAATAGATGGTACGCTTGAAAGAAAACCTTTCATGAGGAAGACACTCCAAGAATTTAACCTAGGTTCTAGAAAACAAATAGGACAAAGGTTACAGGAGTTAGGTTGGAAGCCTAATAACTTTACACCTACTGGTCAAGCTATCGTAGATGAGAATACACTCAAGAAAATTACTCACATAAAAGAAGCACAGCTTATAGCAGACTTTCTTTTGTATCAGAAAAGATTAGCACAGGTTCATTCGTGGATAGATGCAGTCAAAGATGATGGTAGAGTACATGGCTCAGTGATTTGTACTGGTGCTATCACGGGTCGTATGGCTCACAGAGGTCCAAACATGGCACAAGTACCGGCTGTTTACAGTCCGTATGGTAAAGAATGTAGGTCATGTTGGATTGTACCAAAAGGTTACAAGCTTGTAGGTATAGATGCAAGTGGATTAGAACTTAGATTGTTGGCACACTATATGGCTGACGAGGATTACATAAATGAAATTATCAACGGGGATATTCACACAGCTAACCAACAGTTTGCTGGACTTAAATCAAGAGATGAGGCAAAAACTTTCATCTATGCACTCATTTACGGGGCAGGAGATGAAAAAATTGGAAGCATCATTAAAGGAAATAGAGCAGACGGTAAGCGATTGCGAGAACGGTTTCTTACTGGTCTACCAACACTTAGAACTCTTAAGGAACGAGTTGACAGAGCTGCGGAAAAGGGCTATCTCAAAGGGTTAGACGGACGTAAGATTCTTTTAAGACATAAACATGCAGCCCTTAATACTTTATTACAGGGTGGTGGTGCGATAGCCATGAAGAAAGCTTTAGTTATTCTAGAGGATAACATAAGACTTAACAATTTAGATGCAAAGTTTGTAGCTAACATACATGATGAGTGGCAGATAGAGGTACTAGAATCACAGGCAGACTTCGTAGGTAGGCTTGGAGTTGAAGCTTTAGAAAAGGCAGGAGACCACTATAAAATGAGGTGTCCTTTAACAGGTGAATATAAAATAGGAGATAGTTGGTATGAAACCCATTAAACGAGCAACGTCTACCATAAATTTTGGTTATATGCTCAATCAAAAAACAGGTATGTTAGATGCAGTCGAACATGAAATAAAAGAACTAGAGTTTATAGAAAAAGAAATGCTTAAAAATAATATGTCGTTAAGAGGTGCGTGTGAATACTTAAAAGAAAAAACTAAAAAACATTTATCAGCCCCCGGACTTAAGAAACATATGGATAAAAAGTATGGTAAAGGAGAGTGGTTAGCTAAGCTCAAAGGAGAAATTTATATCTTTCAAAATCCTGCTTGGAAAGGGTGGATTAAAGTAGGTAAAAGTTCAGATTCTAAAAAAAGAATAGCACAGTTTCAAGCTGCTTGTCCTTTAAAAGATTTTGAATGTGTAAAATTAATTACAGTAAAAAACCAAACGAAAGCTGAGCGAAAAATACTTGACCTTATTTACTTCTTTGCAGAAAAAAATAATGGAGAGTGGATAAAAATAAATTTAGATAAAGCTTTAGAAATATTAAATACATACAAGGAAAAATATGAAACCAATTAAAGAAGATAGAAAAAAGTTTGACATTGACTTAGCTTATGGTACAATAAGAGAAGATAAAATAGCAGACATGATGACCAATAAAAAGATAGAAGTTAAATCTGAAAAAGATTTATGGCAGAAGACGGGAAACATATGTATAGAGTATGAGTCCTATGGTAAACCTTCAGGTATCAGGGCAACTGAATCTGACTACTGGTTTCATAACCTATGTGTTGGTGACAATGAATTCTGTACTCTTGTTTTTAAAACAGATGTTCTCAAAACAATCGTGGATAAACTAGATACATTTAAAACTGTGTCGGGTGGAGACAGTAACGCAAGTAAAATGTTTTTGGTAAACTTACAAAAGCTATTTTCAACAGACATAATTAAAGCATTTAAGGAGACAGAAGATGAAAGAAAAGAAATTAAGTGATGTAGTCCCTGATATCTATGCAGTATTAGATTCCTTAACGGACGGAAACGAATTAGATATTTCAGAAGAAACATACGAACAGTTTGGTAAAGAGATGTCTGATGCTCTTAGACACTGGGCTACTCCACAAGACAGAAGCTCTAAGGAAACTCTTAGGATGTCTAACATAGGTAAGCCTGAAAGAAGACTGTGGTTTGATGCACATAATAAGTCGGACTCAACAGAAAAACTAACACCTAACACACAGATTAAATTCTTGTACGGACATTTACTTGAGGTGTTGGTTTTGTTCTTTGTTAAATTATCTGGACACAACATAACCTCTATGCAAAAAGAAATTACAGTCAACGGAATCAAGGGACATATGGATTGTAAGATTAACGGACAGGTTGTTGATGTTAAGACAGCTTCGGGTTATGCCTTTAAGAAATTTAGAGATGGAACTCTAGGTGAAGACGACCCATTCGGATACCTTGCTCAGTTAGCTGGGTATGAGGAAGCAGAAGGAACGAGTGAGGGTGGCTTCTTGGTTATGAATAAAGAAACAGGAGAGCTTTGCACTTACATACCTGATGACATGGAGAAACCTAACATAGTTTCTAGAATAAAGAACGTAAAAAAATCAATAGTGGCAGACACTCCACCTGATTTTTGTTATGAAGATGTAGCCGAAGGACTATCAGGTAACATGAAACTAGCTAAAGGATGTGGCTGGTGTCCGCACAAAATAGAATGCCATAAAGGGGCTAACGATGGGCAGGGGTTAAAAGCGTATAGCTATGCTAAAGGTCCTGTATATTTTACAAAGGTTGTTAAAGAACCAAAGGTTGAGGAAATACTAATATGAGTGGAAAGAAATCAAAACAAATAAGAAAATTATCAGAGCAGTTTGTAGTAACTTGGTTGAAGTCTATGCTTACAGATGAAGAACAAAAGAAAGTATCTGTAACTAACTTCAAACAATACTTACCTGAAGAGTCTCACTTCTATGCAAATAGAAAGCTAATGATTTCAGCCTACACACCTCGTTGGTTTGCTAAGTTGATTAAGAAAGTAGCTGTAAACAAAGAGCTTAAAGATATTACTTACTCGGACGTTAGCTAGTGGTTGGGTTTAGAAAGCCTAGAAAGATTCGTCCTAAAGAAAAGGATGTGCCTAAAGGATATGACTCTAAGTGGGAGCACACCTTACACACTACTATTTTACAGAAGTGGGAGCATCATACAAACAAAGTGCCTTACATAGTTGAGCATAAATATGAGCCTGACTTTGTTAAAAAAATAAATGGTAAAGAATATTTGCTTGAAGCAAAGGGAAGATTTTGGGACTACCAAGAATACAATAAATATATTTGGGTAAGGAAAGCTTTGAAGCCTAACCAAGAGTTAGTGTTTTTATTCTTGAGTCCTTTTGCACCTATGCCACAGGCAAAAAGAAGAAAGAACGGAACTAAAAGAAGTCATGCTGAGTGGGCAGAGACAAATAATTTTACATGGTATAGTGAAGATACTTTACCTGACAACTGGAGAGAAGATGAATTATAAATTTAATGAAGGTCAAACATTAAAACAAATAAAAAGATATGTTGATAGCACTTATGACCAACACTATGCTTATGGTGAGTACCAAGCAACTGATATTATATTTGATAATGGACATGGTGAGGGTTTTTGCATGGGTAATATTATAAAGTATGCTATGAGGTACGGTAAAAAAGAAGGGTACAATGAAAAAGACTTGCTAAAGATTATACACTATGCTATAATGGCTTTACATTTACAGGACATAGAAAATGATTGAAGACAAAATAGGAACTAAGCCTTACTTAGGAATTGAAATAGACTACGACAAAGAAAAAACCTTTGATAAGTTTAGTCTTGATACATTAAAAGATAGATATTTTTGGGAGAAAGAAACACATGCACAAGAAGCATTCGCAAGAGCCTCAGTCTACGGAGCAACCTTCAAGGGTGTCACAGATTTTGAGTTGGCTCAGAGACTTTATAACTACAGTTCCTCTCGTTGGTTCATGTTTAGCACTCCTATACTTAGTAACGGGGGTACAACTCGTGGGCTTCCTATCAGCTGTTTCCTCAATTATGTTCCTGACAGCAGGGGTGGTTTATCTGCTCACTATGATGAGAACATATGGCTCGCTAGTTCTGGTGGAGGCATCGGTGGATATTGGGGCGATATTAGGAGCAATGGTGTTTCAACTACTCATGGGAGTCGTTCTACTGGAAGCATTCCTTTCATGCATGTAGTTGATTCTCAGATGTTAGCCTTCAACCAAGGCACAACAAGACGAGGAAGCTATGCAGCTTACATGGATATAAGCCATCCGGAAATTGAAGAGTTTATAAACATGAGAAAAGAATCAGGTGGTGATATCAACAGAAAGAATCTTAACCTACACAATGGTATTAACATTACCAACGCCTTCTTACAGGCTGTAGAGAAAGACGAAGACTGGAGATTAATTGACCCTAAATCTAAAGAGGCTGTCAAGATAGTAAACGCTAGAGATATATGGTGGCAAATCATTCATGCTAGAGCAGAGACAGGAGAGCCTTACATGATTAACATAGATACTTGCAACGAGTCGTTACCTAAAACACAAAAAGATTTAGGTCTTAAGATTAGACAAAGTAACTTATGTTCAGAGATTACTCTACCTACTGACGAAGAAAGAACAGCCGTCTGTTGTTTGTCATCAGTAAACTTAGAACACTTCGATGACTGGTCAAAGGATGACAACTTCATAGAAGATTTAATAACCATGCTTGACAATGTGTTACAACATTACATTGACAACGCAATAGACACAACACAATTAGGAGACTACAGTGCAAATTTTAAAAGATTTCAAAAATATGTTAGAGAAGGTAAGGAAGGATATACTAAGTCTGCGTATTCGGCATATAGAGAGAGAAGTCTCGGGCTCGGTGCTATGGGCTTCCATGCGTATCTCCAGTCTAAAGACATTCCTTTTGAAGGAATATATGCAACTGGTTTCAATCATAGAGCATTCACCCTTATCAAAGCTAGAGCCAAAGCAGCTACTAAAGAACTGGCTGCCAACAGGGGAGAAGCTCCGGATGTCCACGGCACGGGTAATAGGAACGCTAACCTCATGGCTATTGCTCCTAATGCTAGTAGTGGGATTATATGTAGTGGCACTTCCCCTAGTATTGAGCCTTATAGGGCTAACTGCTATACTCATAAGACTCTCTCAGGTTCGTATCAAGTTAAGAATAAATACCTTGAGAAAGTTCTTAAGGCTAAAGGATTAAAAGGAAAAGAACTAGAAGAAATTTGGAAAGACATCTCGGCTAACGAAGGTTCTGTACAACAGTTAGATATATTAACTGATGATGAAAAAGAAATATTCAAGACAGCCAATGAGATAAATCAGATATGGATTGTAGAACATGCTTACAAAAGACAAGAGTTTGTTTGTCAAGCACAGTCGGTAAACTTATTCTTTACCTTACCGAAGTCAACAGAACCTCAAGAGATACATGATGCTTATATGCAGTATGTGAGTGATGTTCATTGGTATGGTATGAATAAATTAAAATCGTTGTATTACTTTAGAACTAATGCAGCAAGAAATGTAGAGAATGTAAACACTAAAGTTCCACGTATTAGATTAGACGATGTGGAATGTATAGCCTGTGAAGGGTAAGGAAAAATTATGAGTCTATTAAAAACTAGAGATTACTATAAACCGTTTGAGTACCCGTGGATGTATGAGTATTACAAACTACAAAACCAAATGCATTGGATGCCTGAATCTGTACCATTACACACAGATGTAAAAGATTGGCAGGATATCACACCAGCAGAAAAGCATTTACTTACACAGATATTTAGATTGTTTACTCAGTCAGATGTTGATGTTGCTTCGGGCTACATTGATAAGTACATGCCTATCTTTAAGAAACCTGAAGCAAGAATGATGATGAGTTCTTTTGCTAACATGGAATCAATACACCAAGATGCGTATAGCTTACTGCTTGATACAGTTGGTATGCCTGAGATAGAGTATAAAGCTTTCTCAGAGTACGAAGAGATGGCAGACAAGCATGATTATGTTGGAGAGTTTAAACCCCTTAAGTCTGATAAGAAAACTATAGCTAAGACTCTAGCAGTTTACTCAGCATTTACCGAGGGGTTACAGTTGTTCTCTAGCTTTGCTATATTACTTAACTTCCCTAGGTTTGGTAAGATGAAAGGTATGGGGCAGATTGTTACTTACTCTATCCGTGATGAGTCAATGCATGTTGAAGCTATGACTAAGTTGTTCAGAGAGTTTATACAAGAGAACATAGAGATATGGACAGATGATTTTAAAGCAGAGCTTTATCAAATCTGTAGAGAGATGGTTGAGCTTGAAGATAAGTTCTTAGACTTAGTGTTTGAGATGGGAGACCTTCCGGGATTAACTAAGAAAGATATGTATGCTTACAATAGATACATAGCCGATAGAAGATTACTTCAGCTAGGATTAAAAACTAACTATGACCAAAAAGAAAACCCTCTAGGTTGGATTGATGAAGTCATGGGTGTTGAACATCAGAACTTCTTTGAAGGTAGAGCTACCTCTTACATGAAAGCAGGACTTCGAGGCAAACAAGATGGTGTTACATTTACAGGAATAGAATAATGAGCAGGACAAAAAGAGAAGAAGCCCAAGTGTTAAGCTACAGGCTTCTTTACGACAGGTCAGGTAAACTAGTAACTGAAAGAATAGCAACAGATATCTCTAGTTTAAAGAAGTATTTATCTAAAGAAGAATACAATACTTTAAACACTGTAGTCAGAGAAGCTACACTTAAATTAGATGGCGTACATAACTACATCGAAAACTATTTAAGTGCTAGAGTGATGACTCAGAAATAGTAAATATCTGTATGCTTTTTTCTTTACCCTTAACATGTATAGATTTTAAAAGTCTCAAGGATGTAGCACTCTTTATTGCAGTGTTATATCCTACGAGTATGTCTTGTCCAACTTCTTTAGTAGCACTCTCTAGTCTAGCAGCTAAGTTGACAGCATCTCCTATGGCAGTATAATCAAATCGTGATGAGCTTCCTAGGTTACCTACACACGAAACGCCACTGTTTATTCCTATGCCTATCTCAATGCCTAAGTTTGCTTCTTTCATATCTTTCTGTATTTGTAACGCTGCTTGGATGGCTTTATTTTCATGGTCTTCGACATCTATAGGTGCGTTAAAGATAGCCATCATTGCGTCTCCTATATACTTATCAACCATACCATCATACTTTTGAACTGCATTAGCTTGTATAGTTAATGCTTTGTTCATAAGCTTAGTAACTTCTTCGGGTTCTAATTTTTCTGACAGGCTTGTAAATCCTCTTACATCTGTAAATAAAAATGTACAGTACCTTCTTTCGCCTCCTAACTTAAGTAACTCAGGATTATTCTGTAGTCTTTTAACTTGCCTAGGGTCAAGGTAATGTTCAAACTGTTTTTTAATTTGTTGTCTTAGCTTGAACTGCGTTCTAAAATTTAAATAGAACTGTTGGGTAGCAATAAGTGTCATACTTATCATGCTCCATGTAACATCTATAAGTATATTCTTTTGTATGATAGTATATCCTAGATAAGCCACGCATGTCATTAAAACACCAACTGATACTATGCCTCCAGTAATACCTAACCGTGCTATTAGAAGAGCTGTGAGTAAGCCTGAGACACATAGTAATAATAGCTCAACAAACAATCTATAGTCTGGTATCTGTGGTGTGTCCATCAACATACTTTCTGACAGAGCTGCTTGAATCTTATGAGGTTCTAATAATCCAACAGGTGTAGCTAACTGTGGTGATATACCTTTAGCAGTAAAACCAACAAACACAAACTTAGACTCAACGTCCAGTTCTTTTAGTGTTGTTTGTGGTGTGTCTACCCAGCTAATCCATTTACGTCCTAGACTATCTGTGGCAATGGGTGGAATGCCTCTCACTCTAACCTGTTCAATTCCATTTAGGTTTGTTACAACCTGATAAGTCTGACCACCTCCTAGTATTTTTAAAACTTCCGTTCCAAACGAAGCGACCCACCCATTGTTAGTTTGTTGTAGTAAAGGTATACGCCTTACTAAATTATCTACATCTACTGGTGCAGAGATAGCACCTTGATTAGCTGATTGTTTTAATACATCTATGTTCTCTAAGAAGCCTTGAGCTTTTGGTAAAGATACTATCGGACCTTTGATAACTGTACCATGTGTTGGAGGATAGAGACCGTTAGCTACTTCAGGCATGGCTATAACACTTGCAGAACTTTGTAAGGCTCTAGAAAACTCATCGTCTCCACCGAGTCTATCAGGATGTGGGAATAACATAACCCAACCAACTCCTAAAGCTCCAGCATCCATTATATCTTTATGAATCTTTGCAAGTGTTTCTCTAGGTAAAGGATATCCACCCTGTTCATCTAGGAAAGTTTCGTCTATGTTAAGGATTGTAAAGTGTCCGGTTGGACTTTGTTCGGGTACTAGAGCATCAAATGTTTTTAATCTCAAGACTTCTAATGGGACTGCGTTAAAAAGTAAAGGCAATGTAAGTAGCCCTAGTAAGGTAAATGCCCACTTCATACTAATCCCCTTGTGTTATGTTAATGGTAGAGTCTCCTCCACCGTTGACAACTATCTGTGTACTCTTACCATTCTGTATCATTACAATGGTGTAAGCGTTTGCTTTATTTAAATCTAATTTAATAGTATCTTCTAAAGCTTTATAAAATGTTATGACGTTATCTGTCATAAAAGTATTTATCTGGGTAGTGCTATCGTAACCCATACTAGTACCTTTTAAATCTATACTAGTTTTTAAAATTGTTGAAGTCTGGTCTAGTTCGTTTACATCTTCTATGACATCTAACAAGTCTTCAAGAAAGTTTACATCTAAATAATTAATGTCTAACTCTGTAAATTCTAAATCATCTTCTGCTAAATAGTCTGTTTCTAAATCATCAAACTCAAGGAAATCAACATCAAGACTATTAACACTGCTCCCTCCATCTTGTCCTTCATTCTGCTTTACTTCCCTTGGTGCGTTTACGATTAACATGTTATCAATTAACTCTAGGGTTAAGTCAAGGATAACTGGATTGGTTGGTTTAGTTTCAAACATAGAAACTGTTGTAGCTTGGTAAGGCTTGTTAAGAACTACCTGTCCCATAGCTGTGCTGACAAGAATCTCTCCACTAGGAAGACCATCATCATCGGGTAATAATATAATTAAACTTCTACCTAACTCATCAACAGTCACGGTAAAGTCTGTACCACGTATACCTATTGTGGCACTAGGAGTTCTTATGGTTATATTTTCTTTATCTATTGTAGCTAACTTACCTGTGATAAACCTTGCAGTTCCACTAGCAAATTGTAAAGCCATCCTAGACTTAGAAGGGTCTGGGTCATAGATAAATTCGTCTATGATTAATTCAGAATGCTCAGTCAATCTAACTTGGCTGTCATCTAAAAAAGTAATGCCCATTCTTCCGTTAGAAGTTTGGACATTATCGTAGCTGTTTATGTCTAGGGCTAAAGAGGCTTTGTAGGTTTTGTCTCTTACGACTCTACCTGTTCCGTTTAGTTCAGTAATGTTGCCTATATTAGCAACCGACTGCACTTCCCCCGTCATTTTGAATGACACAAACAGTGCCACTATTACCACTAGACGTGATGCGTAACCAGTCATTGTCTAAAGTACTCAGTTGTTGTATGTTAAATGTTCTAGAATTACCTGTCTGATTTAATTTAAAGTAACCACCAGCGTAACCTTGACCTGTAAAGTTAATTGTATTATCATTACCATCAACATTGACATCATTAGTTGCGTCAGCATTATTAATATTAAAATCAAACGTGTTACCATCTCCATTAATAACCCAATCAACGTCTGCATTACTTGCTAAAGATGTAGTTGCTAAGTCTAGTGTAAAGGTATTTGTACCACCTGTTACATCTACATTAACATCTGAATTGTCAGCACCGTAAGTATTAGCAGGGTCTATCTGTACGTTGAACACGTTAGTAGAACCATCAAATTCCCAGAAACCTATAAAGTTATTAGCAGTAATGTCTCCGAGAAATTTGTTACTCGACCCAATTTGATTAACATCGATAGTCTGAACATTGCCGTCTAGGTCTAGAGCAGTCATCGACCCAGCAGCAGCATCAGCTCCGCCTATAATGTTACCTGAACCTAACTGCTCCGCATCTAAATTAAATGTAGTACCAGTCTGGTCTATGTATATTTCGTTATCAGCAGCGTATATCCCCAAAGATACAATAGCTAACAAACCTATTATTATTTTATTCATATTTCCAATAGCCTCTCTCTATTCCAATATTTATTATATTCAATACTCCCTTCTCTACAGCCTTTTGTAACGCTATAGAAACACTTTCATTCTCAGATATACCACCTTCTATTTCTACTAGTTCTGTACCAGTAGATATAAACCTAAATATATCCTGCGAAACACTTGTTGATAAAAGACTTTTGGATACTAATGTTTCCATAAGAACTTCACCGGTAGATACAGAAACTAATCTTAAAGATATAGTAACTGTGTCTTCCCTAAATTGTTTGCTTGTTCCAATACCTAAATATCTTGCACCAGAACCACCAGATTTTAGATTAGACTCATAGCTAATCACTCCACCTTGTACTAGTAACCCTGCAAATAACAAAGGTTCTAAACTATTATCTTCTTTAAATTCTTTACGTGTGCTACGTATAAGCTGTCTTTCTTTTGTTAGGTCATCTAAACCTACACGCTCTACAACTCTAAAGAACTCTCCACCTGACGTATGCTTAAAAGCTCTGATAAGAAAAGCTTCAGGCGATTGTGTTATAGCTGTACTGAACAAAGCAAAAGTACTATTACTTCTACGCTGTCCTGTTAAATCCCTAAAACTATTAGGGTATATAGCTATCGTTGGTTTTACTTTAGCCGGTGGTAAATTCTTTAACTCTTCTGATTGTAAACTTAATGTAGTAGTTGATTGGATTTTCTTAGTTAAAACTAAATCTCCACTCTCCTGTACTACTGCACAACTAGAAAGTAAAGTTACCAACAGGCAAAGATATAGTCGTTGAGTTACCATCACTGTCCGTTATAGTTAAAGTTATTATTCCGTTTTCTACTTTGTAGACAATTGTATTGCCTTCTAAAGTTAGTGTACCAAAGTCAGAAGGAGTCTCACCAAACAAGTTCTCTACTAACTGTCTTGATAGCTGTGAGTATATACGTGATTCCAAGTTACGAATGAAACGAGCAAGGGTTGTATTCTCTTTGTCTCTTTCTATCTGGTCTTGTAAAGCTTTTATCTCTGCAGCAAGGGCTTGTTTTCTATTGAACTCTTGATTCTGTATAGTAAGGTAATGTGAGCTAGTATTAATACCACTAAAGCTAGGACTCTTAAACTTAAAGACTATCTCATCTGCTAAACTATTAACAGATAAGAACATAACTAACATACACCAAAAAGTTATACAGAACTTACAGTTCCTTTCAGACTTTTTACTTTTAAATGTTGGTTTTAATTTAATCTTTACGTTCATCTTCCCTATCCGCTTTCGCTATTTTTCCTATATCTATTAAGTTGGGTACTCCTAGTAATGTTTTCAAGAGTACATCTTGTCTAATGCTTTGATTATCTAAAGCTCTTACCCTGTCAATCAAGGCTACTATAATACCGTATTGACTATCTAGTTTTGTAGATACTCTTTCTTCCATAGTATCTAAAGCTGTTTGAACCTTCTCATCTAAAGTATCTAGTTTAGTTTCCATGCCATCAATGATTCTATTGATAAGCTTCCATACAAACATACCTAGTCCTAAAGCTGCTGCAATAGGAAAGCCTAGTTCTGTTATGACTGATACTACATCCATTAGTCTTTCTGAGTGTGCGAAGCTCCAAAGTAAAACGATATAACAGCACTTGCTAAACCACCAAGGTATCCAAGTACTAAGTTTATAAGGGCTTCAGAGTTCTGTTCAGGTGGTTGTAGTGTTACTAAAAATATATATCCCATAAATCCGCCTACTACTACAACACCTATGATACGAGCTGTCCAGTCTTTACTGAACTTACCTCTAGCATCTTGTTTGTCTGCTGTCTCTAAAGAGAATACATCTACTTCAAGCTCTTTCATTTGCACTTCAAAAGCTTGTTCAGCTTTTTTAAGTTCTAGCATTTGTTCTGGAGTTGCATCTGCTATAGCTTTCTCTATAGCCTTTGGAGTATTAGGAACACCTAACACTTCTGATATCATGTTAGCTGCCATTCCTCCCATTGGTCCACCCAAGGCAGTACCTAATGTAGGTGCAACAG
>Ga0307986_10001105_pt1 | contig 19895 bp, 10 predicted proteins | sample EllFjometageno82_FD_203170 | JGI IMG/M metagenome (GOLD analysis project Ga0307986, IMG submission 203170) | Marine microbial communities from Ellis Fjord, Antarctic Ocean - #82 | ecosystem: Environmental > Aquatic > Marine > Unclassified | place: Southern Ocean | collected 2014-10-09
GGCACAAAGCAGTTGAGGAACTGATTAAAGTAGCGAAAGAAGCTATAGTAACTGATTCCGAAGACGATTTAACAGCTGACAAGCTAAAGAATGCGGCTGCCTCAAAAAAACTAGCTATATTCGATGCTTTTGAGATACTTAATAGGATTGAAGAGGAGGAGAACTTATTAGAAGGGAAAGTAATAGAAGACAAGAAGGATAAAACCTTTAAGGGATTCGCCGAAGGTAGATCTAAATGATCTACGAGCAATCATTAGTTAAAACGGTTGAACCGATAAAAAACACCACTATCCATAGGATGAACAAGGGTAAGAAGTGGAAGTATGGTTATGATAAGGAACATGATCTAATAGTGTTATCTCGCAGTGGTCAGATAGGAGAAATCATAGAGATACAAAACCTAGTCATCGCTCTACCTAAGGCACCTAAGGACGTGTATAAGGACCCGAAAGATAAATGGGTTAGATTTACTCAACCGAAGGAATTAGAGCGCTTAAAGAACATCTTTGATTGGCGTGCTTACCCAGAGGATCAAAAGGATCAATGGCATGATTATATAGATGAGGAGTTCAGAAGAAGGGAGGAGGGGTTTTGGTTTACAAATGATGGTAAACCAGTTTGGATAACAGGTACTCAGTACATGTATCTACAATGGAGTAAGATTGACGTTGGAGCACCAGACTTTAGAGAAGCAAATAGATTGTTCTTTATATTTTGGGAAGCCTGCAAAGCAGATAAAAGATGCTATGGTATGTGCTACCTTAAAAATAGAAGATCTGGATTTTCCTTTATGTCGTCAGCGGAAACAGTTAATTTAGCCACTCTTGCGAGTGATAGTAGATATGGAATCTTATCTAAATCTGGAGCTGATGCTAAAAAAATGTTTACCGACAAAGTTGTACCTATATCAATCAATTACCCATTCTTTTTTAAACCTGTCCAAGATGGTATGGATCGCCCAAAGTCCGAGCTTGCTTACCGTGTACCTGCTAGTAAGTTTACAAGGAAAAAGATCACGGCTAATGAAAAACTGGAAGACATACAGGGGTTAGATACAACGATTGACTGGAAGAATACTGGAGACAATAGTTATGATGGTGAAAAATTAGCATTACTAGTACATGATGAGAGTGGTAAGTGGGAAAGACCAGACAATATATTAAATAACTGGAGAGTTACAAAAACTTGTTTAAGATTAGGTAGTCGGATTATCGGTAAGTGTATGATGGGATCAACCTCAAACGCCTTGGATAAAGGTGGAGAGAATTTTAAAAAACTATACAACTCCTCAGATGTTACAAAACGAAATAGAAACGGTCAGACAAAGTCTGGTTTATACTCTCTGTTTATCCCAATGGAATGGAACTACGAGGGATTTATTGATGAGTACGGAGTTCCAGTTTTCACTACTCCTGATATCGATAGATTCGCGCCAGACGGTGAATTAATAGATGTAGGCGTAATAGATAACTGGCAGAATGAAGTTGATGGTTTAAAAGATGATTCAGATGGATTGAACGAATTCTACCGTCAGTTCCCAAGAACAACAGAACACGCGTTTAGAGATGAAACGAAAGGAAGTATCTTTAATCTAGTTAAGCTGTACGAACAGATAGATTACAATGAGGAGATGAAAAATACTACTGGCGTTACTCAAGGTAATTTCCAATGGGTTGATGGCATCAAGGATTCGCAAGTAATTTTTTATCCAGATAAAAAAGGTAGGTTTAAAGTAAGTTGGGTTCCGCCCCAGCAGATACAGAATAACGTCGTTCTTAAGAATGGTATAAAGTACCCGGGAAATGAGCATATGGGTTCATTCGGTTGTGATAGTTACGATATATCAGGAACTGTTGATGGAGTTGGGTCAAAAGGAGCTTTACACGGCTTAACTAAATTTTCAATGGAAGATGCTCCTGCAAACAGTTTCTTTTTAGAGTACTTATCAAGACCTCCGACGGCTGAGATGTTTTTTGAAGACGTTCTAATGGCCTTAATCTTTTATGGGATGCCAATATTAGCAGAGAATAATAAACCACGTTTATTATATTATCTAAGGCGAAGAGGCTATAGAGGGTTTAGTATGAATAGGCCAGATAAGCTATGGAACAAATTATCTGTAGCAGAAAAAGAGGTTGGTGGAATACCCAATTCAAGTGAAGATATAAAACAAGCACATGCCGCTGCGATCGAGATGTATATTCAAGATCACATAGGTATAAAAGAAGATGGAACTCACGGAGATTGTTATTTCAATGAGCTCCTGAATGATTGGACAAAGTTCGACATAAACAAAAGAACAAAGCATGATGCGTCTATAAGTTCTGGTTTAGCTATTATGGCTAATAACAGACACTTATATAGACCGAATGCATTGGTTGAAAAACCTAAATTAAGTATAAACGTTTCCAGATACACAAACACTGGAAACAATTCACAAATAATCAAGTAATAAATATGGCAGAGTCTGGCATTAAAAGTTATTTCCCAAGTCAAACAGTTAGCGATGCTGAAAAGTTAAGCTATGAGTATGGGTTAAAAGTAGGTAAAGCTATAGAGCAGGAATGGTTTAACGATGGGAACTCTAGTAGATATAAATCCAACCTCAATGATTTTCACAATTTAAGATTGTACGCTAGAGGTGAACAATCTGTTCAAAAGTATAAGGATGAGTTATCGATCAACGGTGATTTGTCCTATCTTAATTTAGATTGGAAGCCTGTCCCAATTATATCTAAGTTTGTAGATATAGTTGTCAATGGTATAGCTGAAAGAACTTATGACGTTAAGGCTTATTCTCAAGATCCAAACGGGGTTTCGAAGAGAACCGCTTATATGGAGGATATCTTAAAAGATATGAGGTTAAAGGAATTTAATGCGGCTGTGAAGCAAGATTTAGGTTTAGATGTTAGGAAAAGTCAAATTGAAGAGTTACCAGAGACTCAAGAAGAGCTAGAGCTTCACATGCAATTAACATATAAGCAATCTATCGAGATAGCAGAGGAACAAGCTATAAACACTTTACTAGAGGGTAATAGGTATGAGTTAACTAAAAAGCAATTCTATTATGACCTTACTGTACTTGGGATTGGGGCTACTAAAACAAACTTCAACACATCAGAGGGTGTGACTGTAGATTACGTAGACCCAGCTAACCTTGTTTATTCATATACTGACTCGCCTTATTTTGAGGACATATACTACGTGGGTGAAGTTAAATCCATCCCAGTAAATGAATTAGCAAAACAATTCCCTCATTTGTCAGAAGAAGATCTTGAGGATATAATGAAAAACAAGTCCAGCAATAGATCTAACCAAAACTCTAGGTACTCAACAGACCAAGAGGACAATAACACTATTCAAGTTGTATACTTTAATTACAAAACCTACATGAATGAGGTTTATAAAGTTAAAGAGACGCCAACTGGAGGAGATAAGATTATACCACGAGATGACCAATATAATCCACCAGAAGAGAAAGAAGGTGGATACGGTAGGATGCTAAGATCTATAGAGTGTCTTTATGAGGGAGCTATGATTCTTGGTACGGATAAGTTACTTAAATGGGAGCTGGCTAAAAACATGATGCGACCTAAAAGCGACTATACTAAGGTTAAAATGAATTATGCTATTGTAGCTCCAAGGATGTACAATGGTAGAATTGATTCATTAGTTAAAAGAATCACTGGGTTTGCTGATATGATTCAGTTGACTCATTTAAAGTTACAACAGATATTATCTAGAATGGTTCCAGATGGTGTTTACTTAGATGCTGATGGTTTGGCTGAGATAGATTTGGGTAATGGAACAAACTACAATCCACAAGAAGCTTTAAACATGTTCTTCCAAACAGGATCTGTTATTGGGAGGAGTTTTACGAGTGATGGGGATATGAATCCAGGTAAAGTACCTATTCAAGAAATAACATCAGGGTCTGGCGGTAATAAAATGCAAGCTTTGATAGGTACATATAACTACTACCTGCAAATGATAAGAGACGTAACTGGCCTCAACGAAGCTTCTGATGGCAGTACTCCAGATAAAAATGCTTTAGTTGGCGTTCAGAAGATGGCAGCTGCTAATTCTAATACCGCAACTAGGCATATATTACAATCAGGACTGTTCTTAACAGCAGAGGTTTGTGAAGCTTTATCACTAAGAGTATCTGATATCATAGAATACTCCCCAACAAAGGATGCTTTTATCCAAGCTATCGGGGTTCACAACGCGGCTGTACTAGAGGAGATTAAGGAATTACACTTATATGACTTTGGTATATTCATAGATCTACAACCAGATGAAGAGGAGAGAATGATGTTAGAGAATAACATACAAATGGCCTTACAACAACAAGTCATAGAGCTTGCTGATGCTATTGATGTGAGGGATATAAAGAATATAAAGCTAGCTAACCAACTCTTGAAACTACGTAGGAAGAAAAAATTAGATAAAGACCAAGCCCTACAGGAGAAGAACATGCAGATGCAAAGTCAGATGAACCAGCAAGCAGCCCAAGCAGCGGCGCAAAGTGAGGTTCAGAAAAACCAAGCGCTAACCTCTAGTCAAGGTGAGTTAGAGCAATTAAAAGCCCAGTTAGCTTCTCAGAAGATGATGCAGGAGGTTCAACATAAGAAAGAGCTAATGCAATTAGAATTCCAAATGAATATGCAGTTGAAAGGAATGGAGGTTGATGGTAAAAAAACTGGTGAGAAAGAAAAGGAAGATCGTAAAGACGAAAGAACAAAAATTCAAGCATCTCAACAAAGTGAGTTGATTGATCAAAGAAATAGTGGTAAACCACCTAAAAACTTCGAATCATCAGGTAATGATATACTAGGTGGCGGATTTGATTTAGGCGTGTTTGACCCTAGGTAAGTTTATTAATTATTATTATATTATATTATGGAAGAGAAAAAGAAAGAAGCAGTAGAAAAGACTGTCAACGGACCTAAGGGTGACGTTACAAAAGTAAAGATGAAAATGAAGCAACCATCTGAAGTCGTTGAACAAACGGTAACTAAAGTTGATTTATCTAAACCCCCAACGCCAAAAGAAGATGAAACTCAAGAAAGTAACGCTGACGACAGCGGAGTGGTTGATGGCGTTGAAAATGCCGACACCACACAAGAACAAGAAGAAGTACAACCGGAAGTTCAAGCACAAGAAACTACAGTATTAGAAGAAATTACTGAAGAGGAGGTCGCTGAGATAGAAGAGCAGGTTGAAGAGGTTATAGCGGAGGCAGAGGCTTTGGGGAAAGATTTACCCGAAAATATCCAAAAACTAGTTGACTTCATGGAAGAGACCGGTGGTGATATGAGCGATTACGTAAAGCTTAATCAAGATTACAGTAAGTTAGATGACAATAGCTTATTAATAGAGTTCTACAACCAAACAAAACCTCATTTAGATAGTGAAGAGATTAGCTTCCTAATGGAAGACACATTCTCTTATGATGAAGATATCGATGATGATAGAGAAATAAGAAAGAAAAAGATAGCGTTAAAAGAGCAAGTTGCCAACGCTAAAAGCCACCTAGACGGGCAAAAGTCTAAATACTATCAAGACATTAAAGCTGGATCGAAGCTCACAAACGAGCAGCAGAAAGCTGTCAATTTCTTTGATAGATATAACAAGGAGTCAGAAGTAACTCAAAAAGCAGCTAAGCAAAATACAGATGTTTTTACCCAGAAGACCGAGCAGGTTTTTAATGACAAGTTCAAAGGTTTTGAATATAATGTCGGGGACAAAAAATATCGATTTAATGTTAACAATGCTGAAGAGGTTAAGAACACCCAAAGTGATATAAATAATTTTACCAAAAAGTTTTTGGACAAAAATAATACATTATCAGATGCTAAGGGTTATCACAAATCTCTTTACACGGCAATGAACGCTGACGCTGTTGCAAAACACTTTTACGACCAAGGCAAGGCAGATGCTATGAAGAATAGTATCGCTAACGCCAAGAATGTTGATATGAACCCAAGACAAAGTCATGGGGAGGTAAAAACAAGTGGTACAACATATAAAGTGTTAAGCCAAGACTCATCTGACTTTAAGTTTAAAATTAAAAACAATAAATTTAAAAATTAAAACAACAAAATTATGGCACTAACAGAAGGCCCATTGTTGAATAGTACTCCTGCTGCAATACAGCAAGCACTATCTTCAAATTATTTAGACCTAAACGGCTCCGGCGGTTGGGCACAACAATATTTACCAGATCTTATGGAAAAAGAAGCTGAAGTTTTCGGACCGAGAACTATTTCAGGATTTCTTTCACAAGTAGGAGCTGAAGAGTCTATGACTGCTGACCAAGTAATTTGGTCTGAGCAAGGTAGATTACATTTATCTTATGTAGCAAAAACAGTAGCAACTACTGGAACGATACTAATCCAAGGTGATATAGATCAAAACAACTACCATGTAAATGGTATTGAGACTGGCGCTAGTGCAAGTCACGGTATTAGAGTTAATGACACTGTCATTATATCTGATGTTAATCAAGTTGTAAAAGCTTTAGTTATCTCTATTTCAGCAGATACTATCCAAGTTGAGCCTTACGGGGCAACAACAATTGTCCACACGAATGTGAATAAAGGAACAACTGTATTAGTTTATGGTTCTGAGTATGGTAAAGGACAAAGCTACTACACTGAAGCTGGTGTTGGTAATGCTACAGATGCGAGAGGTGCTAATCAACCTTCATTCTTGACTTACTCAAATAAGCCAATTATCCTAAAAGACTACTATGAAGTGTCAGGTTCTGATTCTTCTAGAATTGGATGGGTTGAAACTGCTTCTGAAGCTGGTGGATCAGGTTACTTATGGTACTTAAAAGCTGAATCAGACACAAGAGCTCGTTTTAACGATCACTTGGAAATGGCTATGCTAGAGGGTGTTAAAGGTTTAGATACAACTGCTGCTACTGACGCTGATTTAACTGTCAACGGAAATGGTAATGCTTTTGGTACTGAAGGTTTATTCGCTGCTATTGAATCAAGAGGGAATTTAACTTCTGGTGTTACTGGGGTTAATGCTGCTACTGATTTAGCTGAATTCGACGCTATCTTAGCTGAATTCGATAAGCAAGGAGCTATTGAGGAAAACATGATGTTTGTAAACAGAGCTACTTCGTTAGCAATGGATGACATGTTAGCTTCTATGAATTCTTACGGAGCTGGAGGTACTTCTTACGGAGTATTTGACAATTCTGAAGATATGGCTTTGAACTTAGGTTTCTCTGGTTTCAGAAGAGGTTCTTATGACTTCTACAAGTCTGACTTTAGATACTTAAATGACTTCGCTACAAGAGGTGGAATTAATGCTGCTAATGCTGCACAAGCAATTAGAGGTGTTATCGTACCTGCTGGAACGTCGACTGTTTATGACCAATCGTTAGGTAAAAACTTGAAACGCCCATTCTTACATGTTCGTTACAGAGCTTCTCAAACTGACAATAGAAAGATGAAAACATGGACTACTGGTTCAGTTGGAGCTTCTACGTCTGCTTTAGATGCAATGCAAATTCACATGTTATCTGAAAGATGTTTGGTTACACAAGGTGCTAACAATTTCATGTTAATGAACTAGGCACTATTTATATTTAAGAGGTTGGGGGTAATTCCCCAACCCCTTTATTTTTATTAATTATTATTATATTATATCATGGCAAAAAAACAAAAAACACAAAAGGTTGTAGAACCTTTAATAGAAAAAGACTTCGAAGAAGTTGAAACAATGGAAGAAGTAGTTAAAGAATTTTTTGACGATACTGTAGTTGAAGAAGCTATAGCAAGAGAAAGATTAAAACCTACTAATGAGTGGGAGATAAAAGATAGGGTGTACCACCTAAAGGATGGAAAAAAACCTTTATCTAGATCAATTAAAGCAGCGGGGGTTTACTACTTTGATGAGGAAAAAGGTTATGAAAGAGAATTGAAATATTGTCAAAACCAAAAAACTCCATTTGTAGATGAGATGAAAGGAGACCAAAGACTAGAGCATATTATATTTAGATCTGGATCTTTATTTGTGCCAAAAGAAAAAACGGTTTTACAGAAACTACTATCTTTATACCACCCAAACAAAGATATGATCTACTACGAACACAAACCAGAAGGTATTGCTGCGGAAGAGATCGATATATTAAATATCCAAGTTGATGCGTTGATCGCGGCGAGGAACATAGATATTGATATGGCGGAAGCTATCATGCGTGTAGAGAGAGGTTCTGACGTGTCTAACTTGAGTTCTAAGGAACTTAAAAGAGATTTATTAGTATTTGCTCGTAACAACCCAAAACTCTTCTTAGAGTTAGCGGATGATGAAAACGTGATGTTGAGAAACTTTGGTATCAAAGCCGTTGAAGCTGGAATATTAAGACTATCTTCTGATCAGAGAAACTTTATGTGGGGTAGCAACGGTAGGAAACTAATGGTTATACCGTTTGATGAGCACCCTTACACCGCTTTAGCTTCATGGTTTAAAACAGATGAAGGAATGGAGATTTACTCCAATATTGAAAAAAGATTGAATTAATCTAACTGTAGATACGATCGCTCTTCGGGGGCGATCGTAAACTACTAAATCTAATTATATGGAAGAGAAATCAAAGGGATTAGGGGATACTATAGAGAAAATAACAAAGGCAACTGGAATCAAGAAGGTTGTAGACACAATAAGCAAGGTTGTTAAAAAAGATTGCGGTTGTGGGGAGAGAAAAGATGTTTTAAACAGATTGTTCCCGTATAATAAATAAAAAAAATTATGGTACTTATAGACACGGTATATCAAAGAGTTTTATCTCTTGCAAATAAAGAGCAGAGGGGGTATATAACGCCCCAAGAGTTTAATTTATATGCTAACCAAGCTCAAATAGAAATATTTGAACAATACCACTATGATGTAAATAATTTTGAGATGAGGGACGGGGTTGATACTGTTAATCGAGACACCACAAGTCTCACTAGGCAGAAGCTTGATGTTTTTATATCGATGCTTGGGCCAACTGGTGTTAGTGGTTTCGCGGTAATGGGAGGCTCTGTGGTTTTACCCAGCTACATATATAGGTTGTCTAGAGTTGAGGTTGGTGATGTTGGAGCGGAATATGTGGATACTAACAGGTTTAAAGACGTAATAACTTCAGGACCATTAACTAGACCTACGCCATCTCGCCCAGTATACACTGAGTTTAGGAGTAGGCTTAAGGTTAGTAACGGCTCTATTGTAACGACTGGCATTGGGTTACACTACTACCGCTTGCCAGTAACGGTTTCTTGGGGTTACTTTGTGTTGAGTGGAAAAGCACTTTATGATAGTAGTACCGCAAAAACAGTAAATTTTGAACTACATCCGTCGGAGGAAACAGAGTTGGTTTATAAAATATTAAAACTTGCTGGTATTTCAATGGGTAAATTAGACATCATGAGGGCAGGTCAAATACAAGAGCAATCACAACAACAACAAGAAAAACAATAAATAAATGGGATTAATAAATGAAACTCCACAAACGTATTACAGTGGTAATGATTTCGGTAAGTACCAATTTGTTTCTTTAGATGATATTATAAGCCAGTTTATGGTGATATACGTAGGCGAGGATAAATTGATTAGAAACGCCAATAGAACTGATGTAGCTTTCCATGCCCAAAGGGGTTTGGCGGAGTTGTCTTTTGACACATTGAAATCCTGTAAAGCCCAGGAGATTTCGGTTCCATCATCACTCCAAATGATACTCCCCCAGGATTATGTGAATTACACTAAGGTTAGTTGGGTGGATTCCACTGGTGTAAAACACTTGTTATATCCCACGTCAAAAACTTCAAATCCCACGAAAATTAATCAAAATACAGATGGGACTTATTATTCAAATTTAGTATTAAACCCGGGTTTCCAAGATAGCATGGACAATTGGTTCATACAAGGTGTTGATAGCACCGCTCTTGGGACACAGTTAAGTTATACTACATCTAACGATGGCCTTTTAATTACTAGTAATGGGCTTGGTACCCAAAACAAACCGCGTGCTAGGACGCCTATCACGTTGGTAGACGGGCAAACTTATCAATTATCTTGGAATGTTGTTGGTATTGATGATGGTACTGCCGGAGCATCTAGGGTTTATTTAGCTGGAGCACTTGGTGGTAGTAACTCTTACAGGCCAGCAATCCAAACAGGTGCTGTTAATGGAAATAATTCACTAATTAGTATCGGTCCCCAAGCCCCTATTGAATTCACTTTTGATGCCTCTCAAAACAATAGTTTGAATACTATGACATTAGTAGTTGAACTTAAGAACGGGCACGCTGATGCTAAGACAGTGCGTATTAAAGATTTTTTATTGGTAAATATCAATAATGATGGTAACTATGGTATATCTGATGGTGGTGCGATAGTAGACTCTAACGATTCAACTACTTGGTCAAAATACAAGTCTGGAACCTCACCTGAAAATGGAGATAACTACCAGGGTGATACTTATTGGCCACTTGATGGAAGTAGGTACGGACTTGACCCTCAACATGCTCAAACTAATGGGTCGTTTTACATAGACTGTGTCTCAGGGAAAATACACTTCAGCTCTAACATTGCCGGTAAAACTGTGATCTTAGATTACATAAGCGATAGTCTTGGTACTGATGGAGAGATGCAGGTTCACAAGTTTGCTGAAGAAGCGATGTACAAATGGATATCACACGCTATTCTGTCAGGAAAAGCAAATGTTCCGGAATACCAAGTCAATAGACTTAAGAAAGAAAGGTTTGCCGCAATAAGAACCGCTAAATTAAGATTATCAAGCCTAAAGCTAGAGGAGCTCACACAAGTTCTAAGGGGTAAATCTAAACAAATAAAACACTAGTACATGCCAGAGATTAAACATCAGTTTACCGGTGGTAAAATGAACAAGGATGTAGACGAAAGACTTGTTCCCAACGGAGAGTATAGAGATGCAATGAACATACAGGTTTCTACGTCAGATGGATCCAGCGTGGGAACCATCCAAAATGTATTGGGAAATAAAATAATCGAAGGGCAATTAAATATAAGCAACCCTGCCACGTGTATAGGGTCTATATCTGATGAGAAGAATGACGCAACCTATTGGTTCACGACAACTAGTACTTTTGAAAGTGCTTATAGAGGTGAAAATCCAGAGATATTCCCTGTAAACGGACAAAACCACCAAGGTAATTTATTTTGGCCATCAATACTAAATGGGCTAGGGGGCCAACCACAATTATTATTAAAATCAAATTTTAGTACAAAACAAAGGATAAACGCTATATATAGGTACGAGGATTCTACTGTAACGCCTGTTTTTATTGACGAAGCTGGCGTTACTGTAACGTTGCAAAGTGGGGTTGTTAATAGTGCCCCAGAAACACAGCTCGACTTAGCTGTCGCGCAACAATTCCCAGGTAGCCCCTCAACAGCACTTGGGTTTAATATCGGTAATGGTTTGGGCTATAATAGCCAGTCACCAACAAGTGGTAACGGTCTTAAGTTTGAGGTTTATGATGGTGGTAGGATTAGATTGGGAGACAGAATCAGCATGTGGGGAGTAAACCCATGGACGTCTGAGTCTGTTAATTTTTTAGAGGGTTATCACGAGAAGTATGGTGGTGTTACTGTTATGGATAAGCAGGTAGTCGGGACTTGGATACATAGTGACGGAACATCAAGAGAGCATTGTATACTAACGTTATCAGAGGACATATACCTACTCACTTGGTGGCAAGATGATTTGATGGTGAAGAATTTCTTTACTAGCAACGGTTGGCAAATAAAATTAGACCAACTCACAACACACATTGTTTTTCAACAAAGTATACTAGGGTTCAACCCCGAAACCCTTATTACTGGTATCAATATTCTAGACGACATGTTGTTTTGGACAGATAATAATACTGAGCCTAAAAAAATAAACATATCAAGATCGATACAAGGGACTAATCCTAGCGGACTAGTGCATACTAAGCTTATAAACAAAGCTACAGGAGTAGACATTTACAGTGGTATTGATACACTGGAAGAACACATAACTGTTATAAGGAAATCTCCTACCACACCGCTAAGCGTTACTTTAAATACAGATAGAGACGAAGATAAGAATTACTCTGGAATAGTTACTATTGACGATGGTGTTGCTCCAAATGTGTCTTCATATGTTAGTAGCTCTCTTTCAGCAGGGCTTTACGATTTCTCCTCACTTGAGGTTGGTGATGTTATAAAAATGGAGGTGGTTAGTGATGTGTTATTAAATACTGCATTTGATTTAGAATGGGAGGAGGGAACAAAAGTTGTATTAACAGAGGACGTGGGCACGGGTGTATCTCAGTTACCCGTCACATCATTTGCTATAAAAGGAGTTATTGATACTTGGGTGGGAAATAATTTTGACAGTGCTATCGGTCCCGTAAGAGTACAAATAAAAATATCCTCAATAGCTGGTAATCCGCCAGTAGCTGGGGTAGGAGGATTTCTGCATTACGTGATAGACAGATTTGATGAATCACAAAAACTGTTTGAGTTTAAATTTCCAAGATTTTCTTACAGGTATAAGTATGAGGACAACGAATATTCCTCTTATGGTCCATTTACAGAGCCGGCTTTTATGCCAGGTGCTCTTGATTACCACCCTAAAAAGGGGTACAATGTAGGGATGACGAATAGAGTCACCAACATAGATTTAATGGATTATATAGCGAATGATATACCGTTAGATGTTGTGCAGGTCGACTTGTTGTATAAAGAGGACAGCAGTCCTAACATATACGTCATAGACACTCTAAAGCCACAAGATGATATATTAGTGGGAAACGTTAGTAATTTTTGGGATAAAAACTCCTACAATCTAACTAACGAAACTATATACGCTGTGGTGGCTGAAAATCAATTATTAAGACCCTGGGACAACGTCCCTAGAAAAGCCTTAGCACAAGAAGTAACTGGTAATAGGATAGTATATGGAAACTATTTACAGAACTACGATTTAACTATTGGAGCTTTAAACACCCTTAAAAACTTCTATCCAGAGTTCAAATCATCAATAGTTAATGACAAGTATGACAATACTTCTAAGAAATCCATAAAAGCCCTTAGGGAATATCAATTGGGGGTTGTTTTTAGTGATGAATATGGTCGAGAAACACCCGTACTTTCAAATCCAACTGGTGCTTTTAGGCTGGAGAAAGAGATGGCATCAGGGGCAAACAAGTTAAAAGTAGGGTTCAGAGGGCAGTTGACCCCTGATAACCTCAGGTACTATAAGTTTTTTATTAAAGAAACATCAAGTGAGTACTACAATATAGCTATGGATAGGTTTTATGATGCAGAGGATCGCAACTTTTGGATAGCTTTCCCATCAACCGATAGGAACAAGATTGATATAGATACATTTTTAATCCTTAAAAAAGGACCCGACTCTAACTCATTGGTAACTGATGAGGCTAGGTATAAAATTATAGCTATTGAGGATGAGGCCCCAGAGTTCATTAGAACTACGCGATTGAACATAGGTAGACTCGTACATGACCTAGCAGCATCAACTCCAACTGATATTTTTGGCAGTACATTTGATGGGTGTCCCGGGCTTGGACGCACCTCTTTTACCATGGATGCCGATCCATTTCAGGGTTCTAGTCTTAAGAATATTGCTAATATAAAAGACCCGATATATGTTGAGTTTGGAAACCTATCTTCAGGGACGACTTCTGATAGGTATCGTATATCAACGGTATCCACACAAGATCCTTATGTTTCCGGCACTTCAACTTACGAGTTTTCCCTAGAAAAGCAGTTTGGAACTGACGTTAATTTTATTTCTAATGACCCTAGTGGTAATATGCCAACGGAGGTAAATGATCAAACAACAATAACATTCTACAAGTATGTAGTTGAGAGTAAGCCTCAGTTTGATGGTAGGTTTTTTGTCAAGATATATGCGGATGATGCTTTCGATGGCGCTATGACCACTCTTTCAGCCACGACTGAGTACAGAATACTTGACGAGAAAAAAATATACCTATTATCAGCCAACCACAAAGGTGTTCACACCCAAGCGAACTCTATGGTGTTCGGTGACGGTAACCCGCTTAACCCTTCTGACGGTATCGGTTGTAATTGCACTCATAATTCTCACGCAATAGAATGTCACAATTGGAAATACTACACAGCTTATTTCACTGGGGACCAAGTAGCTAACTCAGGTACGGCACAAAGTTTTAGTTGTGATGGAAACACTTATTATGGCCAATGGAACACTTTGAAGGCAAGGGGTGCTGATTGGGATGATGTTTGGTTTATAGATGAGGGTTTTTCAACAGCCACTCATGGCTCAGACAATAAGTATGATTTTGGAAGAGCTGGGAATCCCAACAACAATAACACTAACACCAGTGGAGTCGGTATACACGATTACCCACTAGCATCCATCCCTCAAAGTCAAATAGACTTGAGCTTTGGGCCAATAGTCCCTAGTGGTATTAATGTCTCAGGCGGGACTTATGGTACTGGATATAATAACCTCGGGCAAGCGGTAGCTATTGAAGGAGGCTATCATGATAACTTTTGGCCAGGAACGGATATGTGGGATCTTCAAAGTAGCAACATGGCTCACTACCACCACTTGACACCTTGGATAGAAAAAATGGTTTCCGGATCGAGGTTTAAGTGGCAAGAGGATCCAACGGGGACTATTTACACTATATTTGACGCCACAACAGAGTACAATAGGGTTAACTACGAACCAAATAGCTGGGTTGAGGGATGGGTAGCGGCTCACGAGAGGCCAGAAAACTTTAGGAAAAACTATAGATTCAAATGTACACCTTCACACTCGAGCTGGAACCCCACTGTTGCTGGGATTGGTGATGCCATCGCAGGTTCGATAGTGGTGGACAGCTACGTACTTGACCCGACAAATACCGCTGTGATAACCCCACTAACAACAGCTGCTGCTAGCGTTGGATTTACCGTAAAAGTGCCTAGCCTTCAGTTTTGGACGTCATATAGCGGAACACAAACGGTTGGGCCTACATATAATAAGAGGTGGCCTATAGCTAGAGGTATGATCCTAACTAAATACGGAACAAGTGGCAGTTATACTTCTTTAAGTCCTGGTGTTTTGGTTGATGACTTTAGTGATGATGGCACTAACGTGACAATAACGTTTGTTGGGTATGAGAATACCACAGTGAACCTCAGTATTTCTCAGAATGACGAATTAGTTTTCAAACAACCAATATTTAACGGGTTGAGTGAAAATTCCGCAAAAAATATAAATGACTACAACGCTCCAACCTCAACTTCAAACGGAATGGCAGCTGTTGGATACACTCTCCAATTCGTAGAGGATATTATCGCAGAGTCAATCCTACCAGATGACCCGGCGATATGGGAAACCGAACCAAAAGACAGTAGTGATTTAGACATATACCATGAGATTAGTGGTAGAAACCCATTGAGGTTGGATAAAAAGACTATAAAAACTGCAATTCCAATAGGATCTAGGGTTACATGTAATAATGGTGGGGGATCTGCTGATCTACATGTGATAGATAACATTTCCAACAATGGAAATAAGATACAGTTATCTGAAAATCTATGTATATTCCCAGCGGTTTGTGCTACTGGCACAGCTGGTATTGAAGATGGTGATATATTCCATATAATCAAACCGGATGGATCTTATTTCGGAGTTGAAGTTTCTGATATATATGGGTTAGACACCTTTAGGTTGAAATCAGACCTATACAACTCTAACTATCACTTAAATTGGCACAATTGTTATTCATTTGGAAATGGAGTAGAATCAAATAGAATTAGAGATAATTTTAACCTACCCTTTATTTCAAATGGAGTTAAAGTATCTAGTAGGTCAGAGTCTAGATACGAAGAAGAACGTAGAGAGTATGGATTAATATACTCTGGTATTTATAACTCAGTGTCGGGGGTAAATAACTTAAATCAATTCATACAAGCCGAAAAGATAACTAAGGATGTAAACCCCATATATGGTAGTATACAAAAACTACACTCGAGATCAACGGCTGACGGTGACTTAATAACACTATGCGAAGATAGAGTCTTAAAGATTCTTGCCAACAAAGACGCTTTGTATAATGCTAATGGTAATACACAATTAACAGCTACTGAGAATGTATTGGGACAAGCGATACCTTTCAGTGGTGATCATGGTATATCTAAAAACCCTGAATCATTTGCGTCAGAGGCTTATAGAGTTTACTTTACCGATAAAGTAAGGGGTACTGTAATGAGGTTATCGAAGGATGGGCTAACGCCGATATCTGACCACGGGATGAAAGATTGGTTTAGAGATAACTTAAAATTATCAAATAGACTTATTGGTAGTTACGATGACAAGAAAGACGAATATAATATAACTCTAATAGATAGAAAGTTCAACACTCCCAACGGAACTACGTACAAACCTAAGACTGTTTCATTTAGAGAAGACGTAAAGGGTTGGGTAAGTTTTAAATCTTTCATTCCTGAAAATGGCATTAGTTGTGCGAATGAATATTACACTTTAAAGAATGGGAGGTTGTGGCAACATAATGTAGAGCAGATTGACCAGTGGATGGTGGAATTTGGGAGAAACACTTTTTATGGTAAGTTTGACAAATCTTTATTTAATGTTATTTTAAACGACGTTCCTGGGAGCGTAAAATCTTTTAATACTATAAATTACGAGGGTAGTCAATCCAAAGTGAAGAGATTTTTAATAGATGCTTCAACTGGACTTACGGATGGAAACTACCACAACTTAACTAATAAAAAAGGTTGGCATGTAAGCTCTATATTTACAAATAAGGAATCCGGAACTATAGATGAATTTATTGAAAAAGAAGGAAAGTGGTTTAATTACATAAAAGGGGAGGATATCCAACTAGCCGGGCAATATTTACAGGTTGGCAGCTCTACTTTTGATCAAGCAAGCTTAGCTGTTCAGGGGCTTGGTATTCTAAAAGTGAACCCAATACTAACTCCAATCTCGGGATGTACAGATTCTACAGCATCAAACTACTATCCTTTTGCAACTATTGATGATGGTTCTTGCGTTGCTTTTGTTTTAGGATGCATGGAACCTGACGCTTACAACTGGCATGCTACAGCTACACAAGATGATGGTGTCACTTGCGTATGGAGTGGTTGCACAGTTAATAACGGGACTATGGTAAACCCAACCCCATTCAGCGCTACGGCGTACACTTATAATAGTGGTAACAACATAATAGATGATGGCTCTTGCGTGCCTTGGGTATTTGGTTGTACTGATTCTACGGCTACAAACTATAATCCATTAGCTAACTCAGATGATGGTAGTTGTATTCTTTTTGCATATGGCTGTATGCTCCCGAATACTGATAACTACGACTCAGCGGCTAACACCGATGATGGAAGTTGTACTTGGCTTGGTTGTACCAACACACTAGCAAGTAACTACGGTTGGAGCGGTTGGGGTAATAGTGGTTTCCCATCTTCATCGATACTATATGTTCCGACAGCTAGTACGTACGGCATACAAGATAATGGTTCATGTATCGGTAATGGGTGTATGGATATTACAGCGAGTAATTATGATCCCTTAGCTCTATACGACCAATTAAATCTTTCTGCCCCAGATTATAGCAGCACCAATGGTTCTTGTATTTGGTGTGATTGGTCGAGTGGTGGAGGTGCATACTCTGGTACGCCGATAGTGGTGACCTCAGCCGGAGAAACCAGCCTTGGGGCCAGTAATGGTCAAGTGGCGGTGGAGTGGGATACTTATGGTCCTTATCTCAGTTACACTTTCGAATTAGAAGATGGTAATGGTAATGTTTACACTACATATGCTCTTGGACAACAACTAGGGGGCTTTCCATCTACTAATTCAGTCTTATTTTATAACCTACCTGCCGGAACTTACACTGCCACAGTTATAGGTGGCGGTACAGCATCCGCTTGTAGTTACTCTGTTGGGGGTAATATAGTTGGAACCACCCCAATTGTTATATATGGTTGTCAAGATTCAGCAGCTTGTAATTATGATTCATCGGCTACTGTCCAATTGTCAGGAAATTGTGACTACACCACATGCGCTGGATGTATGGGGGTTGGCGCAACAAATATTGGTATGAATACATCTAACACTAACCCATGCTTGCAGCCCGGAACACTAATTGCTGGGCCCTGTACTATTGAGTGTGGTGATGGGAACAGCGCTACTGGTTTCGGTGACTATTGTTGTGACTACACTATCTATGGTTGTACCGATGCTACTGCGTGTAATTACTTAACCACTCCTAATGGACAGACAACGGTGGTGGACGATGGTAGTTGTGATTTCAGTGGGTGTATGGATAGTAGTCCCGGATTATTCCCCAACATTAACGGCGTTGATTCGCTAGGCACTCCCTGTGTTTGGCCTAATTGTGTGGATAATTTGGGTAGTGAAACTGGGTATGCCGCTAATAACTACAGACCATGCGCTACAATCTGGCCACTAGGTATATGTGATTATGGTACTACTGGATGTACAGACTCTACCGCATGTAACTATGACCCTAATGCACAAACTTCTGATGGTTCTTGCGTGTTTGGTTTTGCAGGGGCTACGATTGGTGATCCAGCTACGGGTCCTATCTATTACTACACTGGGTCAACATCTAATAGCGACACTGAACAACATTATGTTGCTAGCTACCCTCTATCCAACTCAAATGAGCGTGATATTGGGCTAACCATACAGATGCAACCATCAACTATGGCACAGTATAATGCTAATAGTGGTGACAAAGTTACAGTCAACCTATATAGAAAACAACAAGGCCCTGGTTGTGGAAACAACGGTTGCCAATGGACATTACAACATACGCATGACATAACTCCGAGCCAAGTATTTTGGCAAAATGATCCTGGAGGTGCTATTTTTGGTGGTAACAGAGCCGGAAGTGGTAACAACCCTTATCCATGGGGTCCAAGTAGTACTAGTGGTTCAAACTTTGTTTTCCAACCATTGTACCTTTCAACTGTTGAATATGCGGTGGAAGTAACCTCTACAGTTAGTGGAGTCGTTTACGGTGGTGCTGCTAGTGGGGTTGGAGGAGCAACGCCTACGTGTGGGTTATGGTCAGCGTTTACCTTCACTCCGCATACAGATTGTTTTAACGCTTTTGCTGTTAACGGCTGTACTGATTCTACCGCGTGTAACTATGATGCATCTGCTACTTGTGATGATGGTAGTTGTTATTACGGTACGACTAACCCATCGTATGAGCCTATACTACCTTGTGGTAGTGGTTGTCAAACATGTGGAACTTGTAATGGACCCGCTTGTAACCCTAGTACCACTAACTATAATTCTTTAGCCGCCTGTAATGCTGCTTGTGGCGCTAGTTAGCAATTAATAAACAAATAAAGAGAAATGGCAATAGTACAAGTACAATTAGATTTTGATGGCTTAAACGTATCCGCACAGGTTGGGGACATTGTTTATTTCACTCCAAATGGAACGCCACTTGGTGGTTTTGATAATGCCGAGGTAAGTGGTACTAGTGTTTTAGGACCAATAGTAAGCATTTCAGGGAACTCTATTACTATTGAGTATGACAATGCTATTGTTACTAGTGGACCTATGAAGGGTGATTTCATTTCCTTTGTTAAAGACAAACGGGTAAACACAAGTAGTTTGTTAGGTTATTACGCTAGTGTTAATTTCGTTAATAATTCTACGGGTAAAATCGAGTTATTTAGTGTTGGCGCTGATGTCTCAGAAAGTAGTAAATAAATAAATTCAAAAATGAAAGTATTACAAGAACTCAACTTAGATCTATCACCCTTAGCTTCCGGAAAAACCACTAGACAGTTCTCGGTTGTTGGGAGTG
>Ga0307986_10001106_pt1 | contig 19890 bp, 21 predicted proteins | sample EllFjometageno82_FD_203170 | JGI IMG/M metagenome (GOLD analysis project Ga0307986, IMG submission 203170) | Marine microbial communities from Ellis Fjord, Antarctic Ocean - #82 | ecosystem: Environmental > Aquatic > Marine > Unclassified | place: Southern Ocean | collected 2014-10-09
TTAGATGACGAAATGAGAAGAGCATTTGATATCTGTCATGGATGTAGAAGATGTTTTAATTTATGTGACTCGTTTCCAAAATTATTTGACATGATTGATGAGTCAGAAAATGAGGATGTAGAAAGTTTAAAAAGTGAACAATTTGAACCTGTGGTAGACGCATGCACATTATGTGATATGTGCTTTATGACTAAGTGTCCCTATGTTCCCCCACACGATTTTGATTTAGATTTTCCTCATTTAATGTTGAGATATAGAACGGCTCAAAAAAAATTAAATAAGCTACCTAAGGTGCCAGCACTCTTAGCTCAAATTGATAGAAATGCAAAAATTGGTGTAATGTTATCATCACTAATAAACTGGGCATCAAATATTAAAAATAAATTCTTTAGAAAAATATTAGAATTAGTTGCTGGAATTGATATGAGAGTTGAGCTTCCAATTTATAATTCAGAAACATTTACAAACTATTTTAAAAAAAATAAATATCCAATAAATAGTGATGCACCATCTAAAGGTAGAAAGGTTGTAATTTATTCAACCTGCTTTGTTAATTTTAATAAGAAAGATACAGGTGTTGCAGCTTTAAAAGTTTTAAAAAAAAATGGGGTTGAAGTTCAAGAAGCTTATCCAGGATGTTGTGGCATGCCTTTTTTAGAACAGGCAGACCTTCCAAAAGTTGTTGAACAAGCAAGAAAAGTATCCAAAGACTTATTGGAATGGGTAGATAAAGGTTATAAAATTATAACACTTACAGCGAGTTGTGGTTTAATGTTAAAATTTGAATGGCCATTATTATTGCCGAATGATAAAAGTATTAAAAGACTTTCTAAAAATACTAGTGATATAGACGAATATATCGTCGATATAGCTCAAAACGAAGGTTTAGCCAAAGGCTTACAGGAAATTGATGGCGGTGTGACAGTTCACAATGCTTGTCATGCTAGAGCTCAAAATATGGGTATCAAATCAAGAGATATGTTAAAATTCATTCCGAATATTAAAATGGATGTTGTCGAAAGATGTGCTGGACATGGTGGAACTTTTGGAGTTATGAAGCAGACACACGATCATGCTGTAAAAGTTGGAACACCAACAGCGCGACAGATTAAAAATAAAAACAATAAATACATGGCTTCTGACTGTCCATTAGCAGGTAAACACTTAAAGCAATTAGAGACAGATACAAATATTACTAACGATGAGGCACTACACCCTATCGAATTAATGGCAAAAAGCTATAGAATATAATTATGAGCAAAGAAAAAAAACAAGTTGAAAAAAATGATTTAATGCCAGCAGAGGCTTATGCTGAAAGTAGAAAAAGAATTAGAAAAGAACTTGTTAAATTTAAAAAAAATAGAAGAATAGCGCTTGGCCCGTATGCAACTTTTTATTTTGAAAGTTTTGAAACTATGGTGGCACAAATCCAAGAAATGCTACATATTGAAAAAGGTGGCGATGAACAATTAAAAGACGAGCTAATTGCTTACAACCCTTTAGTTCCAAACGGAAAAGAACTCACAGCGACATTAATGTTTGAAATTGATAACCCTATTTCTAGAGGTGCTTTTTTAGGAAAAGTTGGAGGAATTGAAGAAAAAATATTTATGAAAATTGATAACGAAGAAGTTAAAGCAGTACCAGAAGACGATGTTGATAGAACATCAGCTGAAGGAAAAGCATCTTCAGTACAATTTATTCATTTTAAATTTAATGATGATCAGATTAATAAGATTAAGACAGGTCATGCAAACATTGAACTTGGAATAGACCATAAAGAATATGCGCACACTACAAAATTAACTGAGGAAAATGTTAAATCATTATCAGCTGATTTTATTTAATAGATCCCCAAATATTTCTAACTTTAACCCAACCCAAGTAATCACCTGTATTTACCTTGCACCAGTTGTCTAAGCATGTTTTGACAACTAATAGTCTACCCTTTTTTAATCTTGCTATTGGCTCAGAAAAACTTGAGTGTTTTTTAAATAAGATTTCATCCTCTAGAATAATAATAGAATTTGATTTTTTTAACTGACTAGAGTGTATCCAACCACTGTTGTTGTCTAAAAATATAACTCTTATCCAGTTCTCTTTTTTATCTATTTGTTTGATGGGAAGGTTTATTTTTCTATAAATATATTTAATAGCATGGGTTTTACCATGGCCATATCTAACATTTACCTTGTTGTTTTTTAAAGACCAAAATTTTTCTTCAGAACGTAAGTTGGAAACACTTAAAATCAATAGACATAAAGACCAAATAACTATTTTTTTTTTCATTTACAAAGGCAGTTTTTTTTCTTTTTTAATTTAACTTTTCTAAAGTTTAAATAAAGTAGATCTAAAATAAAGATGTACCCATCAAGTCCCATACCAATATTTAGTATTTTTTTTAATACTTCATTTGCCTGAATAGTTCCCACAACTCCAGCAACAGTTCCAAGAATACCTTCTGACTCACAGTTTAGAGAGTCATTTAAAACTTCTTTTTCTTGAAAAAAACACCTTAAACAGGGAATCTTTTTATCTTTAAAATTAAAAGTGAATATATGTCCATCAAACTTACTAATTGCTCCAGTCACAAGAATTTTTTTAAACTTTAAACAAAAATCATTTAGTAAAAATTTTGTTGTAAAATTATCTGATCCATCAACTACATACTCATAATCATTAATAATTCTCTTAAAATTTATTTCATTTAATCTAATTTTATAAATTGTTACTTTTGTATTAGGATTTATTTTTTTAATTTTATCTTTTACTACTTTGACTTTAAATTTTCCAATATCTGATGTGTTGTAAAGACTTTGTCTATGTAAATTAGAAAGACTTACTTTATCATCATCAACAATCCCTAGTGACCCAATGCCCGCTCTTGACAGAAATTCTGCAACTGGAGACCCAAGACCACCAGCTCCAATAATTAAAACTCTTGAAGATAAAATTTTTTTTTGGCCTAAAATACCAATATCCTTAAGAATTATTTGTCTTGAAAATCGTTCAATTATTTTTTTATTCAACTGGTTTTTCATTTACCAGTTGAGCCAAATCCACCTTCACCTCTTAATGTATCTGGTAAATTATCTGTTTCTTCTAATTTCATTTTAACAACAGGAGTTAAGACCATTTGCGCCACTCTATCCTTATTGTTAATTAAAAAATCCTCTTTTCCATGATTAAAAAGAATAATTTTAATTTCTCCCCTATAATCACTATCAATAGTTCCAGGTGTATTTAAAACAGTTATACCATTCTTTGCAGCAAGACCGGAACGGGGACGTATCTGCACCTCATAATCCTCCGAAAAAGCCATAGAGAGCCCCGTAGGCACCAAATATGAGCTGTTAGGTCTTATTGTAATTGGCTCCACTATAAACGCCATTAAATCCATACCAGAAGCACCATTAGTCTTATAAACTGGAAGCTCTACGTTAGGATTAAGTTTTTTAATTAATACTTTTGCCATTGAATTTTAATTTAGCTGTTCAATAACTCTATTTATTATTTCTTCTGATATTTCAGATTTTTTTCTCATAGTAAGTTTTTCATTTTTTATTTCTTTATCTTTATAAAAAATTGAAACTTCATTGAAATTAGAGTCAAATCCAATAGATTTATTTGACACATCATTTGCTATTATCCAATCACAATTTTTTTCGATTAGTTTTTTTTGAGCGTTCTCTTGAACATTATTTGTTTCAGCAGCAAAGCCAATAACTAATTTTGGTCTAAGGGAGTTATGTTTTGATACATAATTAAGAATATCAATATTTTTTTCTAACTCTAAATGTAAATGGTCTTGTTTCTTTATCTTTTCATTTTTCATTTTTTTTACTTTAAAGTCAGCAACAGCTGCAGAAAAAATTGCTACATCAGCAGGTAAATTTTTTTGTGTTGCTTTAAACATCTCATCTGCTGTTTCAACTTTGATTAAATTCACATTATCATCTACTTTCAAATTTGTAGGTCCAGAAATTAGTGTTGTTTGAAAGCCTCTTTTTGCTAAAGATTTTGCTAAAGAGTAACCCTGTTTTCCAGAAGATTTATTTGTTATAAATCTTACAGGGTCGATATATTCATTAGTTGGACCTGCAGTTACTAAAGCTCTGAATTTTTGGTTTTTTTTCAATTCACTAAAATATGTTTCAATAGTTTGAAAAATATCTTTTGGTTCAGTCATTTTCCCTTCACCAAATTCACCACAAGCCATATTTCCTACCTCGGGACCAATTATTTTATAACCATAAGATTTTAATTTACTGAGATTTTGTTTAGTTGAGGGGTGTTCCCACATTCTAACATTCATAGCTGGTGTCAAAAAAATATCTTTATCAGATGCAAGAATTACAGTCGAAGCTAAATCATCTGAAGATCCAGTACTTAATTTTGAAATAGTGTTTGCTGTAGCAGGAGCAACAAGAATTACATCTGCCCATCTAGACAGGGATATATGGTCCATGTCAGCTTCATTTTCAGCATTGAATAGATCGTCATAAACTTTTTCATGGGAAAGTGAGGCCACTGATAAAGGAGTTACAAACTCTTTAGCACTTCTAGTAAGGATAGTTTTAACTTCTGCACCTTGTTTTTTTAATAGCCTAATAAGCTCTAAACTCTTATATGCAGATATACCCCCACATATTATTAATAGGATCTTTCTCTGTAATAAATTATTCATTGGGCAAATTAAAATACTAATAGGCTGAAGATTACAAGCAGTAATAACCCAACAATAGACTGGTTTCTAAAGGCAGTCATTTCAGATTTCTTTTCGTTTAAAGCCACATAGGATTTTGAGTTCTGAGGTATTTGACCATTTGCCAAAAATGTCAGTGCTTGATTAGCTTTATCCATAATTTCTGGAAAATCAGGCAATCTTTTAATCACCTCAGTAGTACTCTTTAACCCCTCGCTTAAAGTGTTAATAGGGTCTTTAGTTTCTCTTAACCAATTTTCTAAGACTGGTTTTGAAGTTTCCCAGATATTAGTATCAGGATTAAGCTTTCTAGCAACGCCTTCAACTACCACCATAGTTTTTTGTAACATTAATAATTGAGGTTGAGTCTGCATATTAAATTTTTCAGTAACATCAAAAAGTTGTTTTAATAATTTTCCGCCAGAAATATCCTTAACGGATTGCCCAAAGATTGGTTCTCCGATTGAGCGTAACGCTTGAGCCAGATCATCAACAGGTACATCTTTAGGAACAAGACCGGCAACCAAATGTACCTCAGCAACCTTTTTATAATCTCTTTGAATAAAACCATATAAAATTTCTGCTAAAAATCTTTTACTAAGGTTATCTAATCTACCCATAATACCAAAGTCGATGGGAACAATTTGTCCATTGTTATCAATAAAAATATTTCCCTGATGCATATCCGCATGAAAAAAACCATCTCTAACAGCATGCCTTAGAAAATGCTGAATAATATCAGAAGCAATTCTCTTGGTGTCAATATTTCTTTTTTGTAAATCTTTAGTTTCACGAATAGAAACACCATCTACCCAATCAAGTGTCATCACATTTTCACTTGTAAAATTCCAATAGATAGCTGGAACTTTAAAACCTGCATCATTTTTTGTGTTTTCTGCATATTCGTTTGCGGCAGCAGCCTCAAACCTCAAGTCCATTTCTAGATTAGTTATTTCTTTAAGTAAAAAAACAACTTCAATTAATCTCAACCTTTTTGTTTTTTTAATAAATGACTCGACAAAAAAAGCAAAGAGCATCAACGCATCAATTTCCTCATTAAACAATTTTTTTATATCAGGTCTTAAAATTTTAATAGCTACATCTTTTATTATACCATTATCGTTTATTTTAGCTTTGTGAACTTGAGCTATTGAGGCAGCTGCAACTGGTTCACTTAAATCAATTATTGAGTTAAAAGTTTCCTCTCCTAAATCTTTTTTAATGATTATCTTTGCGTCAGTCAAAGGAAAGGCCGGAAGCCTATCTTGTAAACCCTCTAATTGTTCAGCTAATTCATCACCAATTATATCTGGCCTTGTAACCAAAAATTGTCCTAATTTGATGAAAGTTGTTCCCATAGACTGGAGTGATTTTGAGAGCCTTTCTCCTTCTGTGTTATTTAAATTAATTTTTTGCTGATTTGAAAAAGAAAAGGAAAGTATTTGAAATAGAACTTTAATAACAAGAGGTGGTTTTTTAAATTTAGAAACAATATTTAAGATATCGGATTTAGCTAATTTTCTTCCTAATTTAAATAATGTAAATAGTTTTTTAATCATTTAATCTTCCAACCAGAGTGAATAGCAACAATTCCTCCAGATAAATTTCTATAATTACAATTTTCGAATTTATTCTTTTTCATTAGTTCAATTAACTCTTCTTGATTAATAAATTCCTCGATGCTTTTAATTAAATATTCGTAAGGTTTTTTTTGACCCACAATAGCTCTACCAATTAAAGGAATAAGTTTAGAATAATTTTTATAAATAAAATCTAAATTTGAGTTTTGAATTTTTGAAAATTCTAAACATAAGTAGCGACCACCTGGCTTTAAAACGCGATAAGCTTCAGAAAGAGCCTTATTAAGATTCTTTGTATTACGCAAACCAAAACTGATTGTATAATAGTCACAAGAATTATCTTTTATAGGTAATTTTTCGGCTGGAGCAATCACCCAATTAATATTTTTGTTGGTAGATAATTTTATCTTACCCTTGCCAACCATTCCTTTGTTAGGGTCTACACAAAAAATTTTACCATCTTTATTAGTCAAATCTAAAAAAAGCTTTCCTAGATCGCCAGTACCACAAGCGACATCAATTAGAATTTTATTTTTTGAGGGATTCATCCAACTCATTAAGTCTCTTTTCCAAATTCTATGAACACCTAGAGACATGAAATCATTCATTAAATCATATTTATCATAAACATTGTCAAAGACGCCCTGAACAAGTCCTTTTTTATTTTGGAGATATTGTTGCATGTTAAATATATTATTTATTGATAATATACCGTGAAATGCCTGAATTACCAGAAGTAGAAATAGTCAAACAATCATTAGCTAAAAAAATACAACAAAAAGAAATTAAGAAAATAATAATTAAAAACAGAAATTTAAGGTTTAAAATTCCCCTAAAGTTTGAGGAATTATTACAAAATAAGATTATTAAAAAAGTTACAAGGTTTTCTAAATATTTAATTTTAAACTTTTCTAATGGGTCGTTCTGTTTAATCCACTTAGGAATGTCAGGAACTATCCATTTAATCGAAAAAAATAATTTAAACAAAATTACTAATACAAGTTTCTATAATTCTTCAAGTCTCCCAAAAAAACATAATCATGTTGAAATACAATTTCAAGATTTAAAAGTTATTTATAATGATCCCAGAAGATTTGGATTTTTTAAATTTATAAATAATAAAAAAGAACTTATAGATAGATTTAGTCATTTGGGGCCTGAGCCATTTTTTAAAAATTTTAATTTAACATATCTCCGAAAATATTTTTTAAATAAAAAAAAAGATATAAAAAGTTTTTTATTAGACCAAAAGTTTGTATCTGGAATTGGTAATATTTATGCAAGTGAAATTTTATTTTTTTGCAAGATTAGCCCAACAAAACATGCAATGGAATTATCTAAAAAAGAGTGTAAAGATATTATCTTATTTTCTAAAAAAGTACTTAATAAGGCTATAAAAAAAGGGGGATCTAGTATCCGTAACTTTAGAGATGCATTTGGAAAAAGTGGCAACTTTCAAAAAGAGTTTAAAGTTTACCAAAGAGAAAATCTAAATTGTCCAAGAAATAAATGTCTAGGCAAAATAAAGAAAATATTTATATCAAATAGATCGACTTTTTTTTGTAATATTTGCCAAAAATAAGAAATTATTCTATTGACCAGTATAAATTCTCGAGCTATACCACTGCGCTTATGGCAAACACAAAATCAGCAATTAAAAGAATTAGGAAAATTGCTACACAAACGTTAGTTAATAAGGCTCGTAAGAGCAAATATAGGAATGCTATAAAAAAAATGAACGCTCTCCTAGAAACTAAGAAAAAAGATGAGGCTTTAAAATTCTTACCTAAGTTGAATTCTGAATTAATGAAAGTTGCAAAGACTGGAATTATTAAAAAAGCTAACGCTTCAAGAAATGTTTCAAGAATAACCAAAAAGATTTCAGCGTTATAAAATCTACCTGAAGTTGCTATAGAATTTTAATTTAAACATCAATACTAAATAGGAAATTAATTAGTCTAAAATTACTACATCTAGATTTAGTAAAAAAATAAAATCCATAATTTATAAAACACACACCCATAGATTTAAAAATTGTAAAATTTATTATTTCTTAATCGCACACTCATAGATTTAAAATTTGTAAAATTTATTCTTATCATATTTTGATCAATTAAATTATATTGCGACAAAAATATTCTCTAAGAATAAAAACAGACCACTTTTGAAAATAGTTCGCGTTAAAAATGATTCACCCCCAGATTTTATTTATTTTTAAGTTTACAAACTTTTTTATTGTATAATTTTAATTTTGCTTCTAACTGACTTTATTCCTACAAATTTATGTCTAGCAACAATACAACACAGAATTTAAATAGCACTCCCTCTGAAACTATAGAGTGGGCCCTGATTCAAAAAGATATGAAGAGTAAACTAGGTAGTGATATTTACGAAAGTTGGCTTAGAAAAATAGACTTTGTTGAAGAGATGAATAATTATATTTTACTCTCTGTTTCAACTAGATTTATAAGAGACTGGATTACTTCAAGATATTTAGATCAAATATTAAAAATTGTTAAAGTGTATAAAAAAGATCTCACAAGAATTGAATTTAAAATTGTTGAAAAAAATTCTGAAAATGATGTTGAAAATAATATTCAATTAAACGCAAATAATGAAAATGTATCATTCATTAAAGATACATACTTGCAATATAACAGAATAGATCCCAATAAAAAATTTGATAATTTTATAACTGGGACAAGTAATAAATTAGCATACGAAGCTTCACTAAAAGTTTCAGAAAATATTTCCCACTATAATCCACTTTACATTTATGGAGGTGTTGGGATGGGTAAAACTCATTTATTAAATTCTATTGGTCTTTCATTGAAGGATAGAAACAAAGTAATGTTTATTTCTGCTGAAAGATTTATGTATCAATTCGTTAAGTCTATTAAATCTAACGATATGGTGAAATTTAAAGAATATTTTAGAAATACAGATATTTTATTAATTGATGATATCCAGTTCATGAATGGTAAGGAGGCAATGCAAGAAGAATTTTTCCATACTTTTAACGCACTACTTGACAAAGGTTCCCAAGTAATAGTTTCTGCTGATAGGGCCCCAAACAAACTTTCTAGAATACAAGATAGAATAAAATCAAGATTTGCAGGTGGCCTAGTTGTTGATATCCAAAAACCAGACTACGACCTAAGAAGTAAAATTGTTAAACAAAAAACCGAAGAACTTAATGTTTTTTATTCTAATCAAATAAATATTTCTGAAGAAATACAAAAATTCATTAGCGCTGAAATTACAACGAGTATCAGGGAGTTAGTTGGTGCTATTAATAGAGTTGTCTCTTTTTCAAGAATATATAATAAAGTTCCAAATCTATCCGAGGTTAAGGTTGTTTTAAAAGATTTATTAAATATCGGTGAAAACAAAGTAACAATTGATTTAATACAATCCACAGTTTGTAAGTTTTTTAAAATAAGTAAAAATGAGATGCTTTCGTCTAGAAGGTCAAGGTATCTCGTCAGACCAAGACAGACTGCTATTTATTTAACCAAGATTCTAACATCTAAGTCTTTACCAGAGATAGGAAGGGAATTCTCTAATCGAGATCACACAACAATCATACATTCTGTTAAAACAATTGAAAAATTGAAGGAAAAAGATCCAGAAATGACCAACAATATTAATAACTTAAAAAACCAGATATTGTATAATAAAGAAAATGAAATTTAACGTTAATCAACAAGACTTGCAGCAAGCTCTGAACTACTGTCAGGGTGTAATAGAAAAAAGAAGCACACTTCCAATTTTATCCAATGTTTTGTTAAATGCTAGTAATTCAAATTTAACAGTTACCGCAACTGACTTAGATTTAATATTTATTCATCAAATTAATAATGTAGAAGTTGTTGAAGAGGGAAGTATAACCACCACATCATCAATCATGTACGACATTATAAGAAAGTTTTCTTCAGGGAAAAAAATTAATTTATCTTTAACAGATATTAGTAAGCTACAAGTTGAGTCAGAAAAATCTGTTTTTAACTTAAACTGTATTAGTGCATCTGAATTTCCTTTAACAGATGAAAACTTTAATCAAAATGAGTTCTCCATCAAATCTAAACAATTATTAAAATTACTCAACAAATGTAAATTCTCAGTTTCTAATGATGAGACAAGACACTACTTAAGTGGAATTTTTTTTCATCAAACTGAAGTAGAAGGTAAAAATTTTTTAACAGCAGCAGCTACGGACAGCCATAGAATGTCCATATCTAAAATAAGGTTAGATCAGAAAGTGGATTTCGAACCAATTATACTTCCTAAAAAAACAATATTCCAAATGTGCTCATTGCTGGAGAACTATGATGGTGATGTAAAAATTTCAAATATTAAATCAAAAATTAAATTTGAATTAAATAATAGTATTTTAATTTCTAAGTTAATTGATGGTAAATTTCCAAATTATATTCAAGTGATACCTAAAAATAATCAAAAAAAATTAGAAATAGATTTAAAACTATTTCTAGACTCTGTTGATAGAGTTGCCTCTGTTTCACTGGACAAGAAAGATGGAGTAAAATTTAATTTATCAAAAGATGTCTTAAATTTATCAGTCAACAACACCAATAGTGGTGATGGAAAAGAAAGTCTAAATGTAAAATTTGATCACGATTTAGAAATTAGTTTTAACTCAAGATATTTGATTGATGTTGCTACACAGCTTGACGGAGATAAAATCGAAATCTTTTTCAATGACACGGGATCGCCTGCTTTAATTAAAGATCCAGGTGATTTTGATAGTATATTTGTTGTAATGCCAATGAAGGGTTAAGCCAAAAGATCTAATTCAGAGTATATAGCATTTTCTAATTTTTTTAAGAACACTTCCTTATCCAATCCAGGTTCAATAGGATCTAAAATTGAAATAGTTAAAATTGTATTAATTTTTTTTGAACCACTCTTTGGCCAAGTATTTCCCGAGTTAATTGCTACCGGTATACATGAAATTTTTAACTCATCATAAATTCTACTTGAACCTTTTTTAAAAGGTGTTCTGTCTTTTGGCGGTAATCTTGTTCCTTGTGGAAAAATTATTAATGGTCTGTTCGATGAATTAATTTGTTTTGAGATTTCATCAAAAAAATTAAGGTTTTCTTTTGATATTTTGTTTCTTTTAATGGATATTGATCCAATCTTTTTTAGATACCAGCCAAATATAGGTATCATTAGTAATTCTTTTTTTAGAATAAAAACTGGAGAATTAAAAACTGTTTGCAAAAAAAAAGTTTCAAACATTGATTGATGAGAGGCCGCTATAAAAAACTTTTTATTATCAATTATATTTGCTCTACCCTTAATGATTACTTTGGTTGATAAAAAAACTTGTAAGCAAAAAGAAGTCCAGTAGCCCATGATTTTACCTCCAAATAAAACTATTTTTTGAGGTAATAAAATTGCTGGTATAAATAATAATGAAATAAGTACAATTCCAGCGAAAAAGAAGAGAGAAAATAAATAGTTTCTTATAATTTTTATCAAAGACTAAACCAAATCCTTAAGTTTTTGCCTTTTCTTAATGATGTTAATTCTAGATCCTTTTATTAATACTTCTGCTGGTTTCGGCCTAATATTGTAGTTTGAACTTAATGACATCCCATAAGCGCCAACATCGCACATTACCACAAGGTCTTTTTCTTTCAGTTTTTGAAATTTTTTTAAAGTTGTAAATTTATCTGTACTTTCACAAATTGGCCCTACAAACTCATAAATTTTTTTTGAAGTTTGATTTGTTTTTATTGCAGGTAAAGTTTTGTGGTTAGCCCCGTATAATGCTGGTCTCATAAGGTCATTCATTGCGGCATCCAATATAATAAAATCTTTTTTATCATTCTCTTTTATATAAATAACCTTTGAAACAAGTGAACCTATATTACCAACTATTGATCTACCTGGTTCAAATATAATTTTAGATTTATGATTCTTTAAAAATTTATTTATAGCAACATTATATTTTAGATAATTTAGTTTTTTATGATTTTTTTCATAAGATATTCCCATACCGCCACCAAGGTCGATGAAATCAAATTTATAGTTACTTTTTTTGATAATCTTATCTACCACCTTAAGCATTTTTTCATATGGCTTATGATCCAGAATTTGACTTCCTATATGAACGCTTAAACATCTAAGATTAATATTTTCTGATAATTTAGAATAATTAACCAGATCAAAAAACACTTTTTCATCTACACCAAATTTATTTTCTTTTTTACCAGTTGAAATTTGTTTTAAAGTTTTTGCATCGGTATTTGGATTTAATCTAATACCAATATTTACAATTATCTTTTTAGATTTTGCAATTCTTTCAATTTCACTAATCTCACTTTTAGACTCAGCGTTTATTAATAAAATTTTTCTATCTACGGCATAGCTTATTTCTTCTGATGTTTTCCCAACTCCTGAAAAAACTATCTTTTTTGGGCTTATGCCAGCTTTAAGTGCCATCATCAATTCACCCATTGAAACTACATCTGCACCTAATCCAAATTTTCTAATTTCTCTAATTAGATTTACATTAGTGTTTGATTTAATTGCAAAACATATTAAAGGAGAAAATGATTTAAAGTTTGATTTGAAATTATTTATATTTTCTTTTAATTGTTTGTATGAATAACAGTAGATGGGAGTACCAAATTTCTTAGCAATATCCTGAACTGCAATCTTTTCAATAGATAGACTTTTATTAATATATTTCATTAAACTCTAAATATAAGGACATTGTTTTTGGTAGTCTTGTATTCAGGGTCTCCTTTTTTTCCACAAGATAATAACAAAATACTGAATATAGAAATTAAAATTAGTTTTTTTATCATTTTATACTTTTTTATATTTTATTATCATTTTTTTAATATTATCAAAAGATGTTCCGCCATAAGATTTTTTTGAATTTACTGAGTTTTTTACATTAAATATCTTTAATACTTCAGTTGTAAGCATAGGCTCAATTTTTTTTAATTCCTCAATACTGAGTTCATTTAATTTTTTCTTTTTCTTTTCTGCAAAATTAACAATCATAGTCGTAGTTTGATATGCTTTTCTAAATGGCATGGAATGATTTTTAACAAGATAGTCAGCTAAATCTGTGGCAGTAATGTATCCTGAATTTGCGAGGTCTAACATTTGCTGCTTGTTAGGTTGTAGGTTTTTTAAAACTTCATTAAGAATTGCAATACAGTTGTTAAGAATTTCATTAGATTTAAACAATATTTCCTTGTCATCTTGCAGGTCTTTAAAGTAAGATATGGGAAGTCCCTTAAGTATTGTTAGCATTGAAAATAAATTTCCATAAGTTGTGCCAGTTTTTCCTCTTAAATATTCTAATAAATCAGGGTTTTTTTTCTGCGGCATTATTGAAGAACCTGTAACCACCTTATCTGAAAGAGTAATCAAATTAAAACCATCTGAGTTCCAAATAATTAACTCCTCTGCTATTCTTGAAATATGCAAAGAGCAAACAGACACACTGTATAAAAAGTCCAAAACAAAATCTCTGTCAGCAACAGTATCAATTGAGTTATTTGTTGGTCTTTTAAAGCCTAATTTTTTTGAAGTAAAATTTCTATCAATATCAAAAGAAGTGCCTGTTAATGCCGCAACACCAAGTGGACATTCTGATAAACTTTCCAAATTATAAGAAAATCTTTTTTTATCTCTAACAAACATTTCCACATAAGCCATTAAATAATGTGCAAACGATACTGCTTGAGCATTTTTTAAATGAGTAAATCCTGGCATTATTGTTTCAATATTTTTTTCAGAAATTTTAAGAATTGTTTTTATAATATTATCTAAATTTCTATTAATTTCTCTAGTAGCTGATGTAGTCCACATTTTAAAATCGGTAATTACTTGATCATTTCTAGACCTTGCAGTGTGTACATATCCTGCCTCTTCACCAATTAATTCGAATAATCTATTTTCAATATTCATATGAATATCCTCAAATTTATTATTATATGCAAATTTATTTTTTAAAATCTCTTTCTCAATTTTGTTTAGTCCATAAATTATTTTATTTTTAATTTTAAAAGAAATAATTTTCTGCCTAAATAACATCTCAACATGTACAATTGAACCCAGGATATCTTCCTTAAAGAGTTTTTTATCAATGTCTATAGAACTACCTATTTTTTGAAATAATACAGAGGCATCTTTTTTTATTCTTGATCCCCATATTGCTTTATTGTTTTTATTTTTTACCATGATAATTAACTATACATATTTAGTATGAAATTATTAATAATATTTATATACCTGATAACGATTAACTTTAGTTCTGCTTTTGAAAAGCCGGACATAAAAAATTTAGTTACAATAAAAAATCCAAAATTATATGAGGATGTAATCTTCATGAATATAAATCAGAAAAACGTTAATTTAGAGGATTTTAAAGGAAAACTAGTCATATTAAATTTTTGGGCAACTTGGTGCGCTCCTTGCAAGGAAGAGATGCCATCTTTAGATGCTCTCCAAAAAAATACTAAATTAAATAACCTAAAAATTTTTCCAATAAATATTGGCCAAGAAGGTATACCTAAATCAGTATCGTTTTTTAAAGAACTAAATATTCAGAATTTGGAAATTTATTTTGATGCACCTATTACCTTAGCAAAGAAATTTTCTTTAAGGGGAGTTCCTACAAGTATTTTATTTAATAAAGAAGGTAAGGAATTTGCTCGGATTATGGGATCTATTGATTTTAATGATGAAGAATTTATTAATTGGCTAAAGTTTTATAATTAATTTTTAAAAAAATAAGCAAAACATACCAAAACAATGATAGCTATAAATTGAAAAAGTACCCTGTACTGCATTAATTTATTTGAGTACTTTTTACTAGTCTCCCCCCCTTTAAATAGGGTTGCAATTCCTAAAATTAATACAACAGCAACAACTATTAAAAGTACTATACCAAAAATTTTAACTAAAGTTCCAGAAATCATAATTATACTGTATTATGTTTTATTAATAAAAAAACATAATAAATCATCTATGACATTTTGTCTAACAACTACAATTATAAAACCAGAAAAAAACATACTAGTTAAGTATGCAGTCATTTTACTTCATGGATATGGAGGAGATGGAAAAGATATAAGTATGTTAACGTTAAATTGGAAAAGATTTTTACCTAATACTATCTTTTTATGTCCAAACGGACATGAAAAATGTGAAATCAATCCTACGGGCTATCAATGGTTTGACTTAACTAAGGACGACTCAGAATATATTTTAGAACAATCTAAAAAAGCTGAAATTAAACTTAAACAATTTATTAATGAAGTTAAAAATGAATATGATTTAAAAGATTCACAAATTTGCTTATCCGGTTTCAGTCAGGGGTGCATGATGTCTATAAATCTAGGATTAACAAACAGTCAAAACTATAATTGTATTGTTGGTTTTTCAGGAAAAGTAATAAATTCAGAAGATCTTATTAAAAGAAAAATTTCATCAACAAAAATGTTTTTGATACATGGAGATAAAGATGCCGTTGTTTCACCAACTTTTTTATTAGAAGCAAAAGATTTTTTAATCAGAAATGGTATTGAGGTTGAGACAAAAATGATAAAGAACTGTGAACATCACATTCCAGTTGAAGCTTCTAGTGCTGCGTTAAACTATATAAAAAATAATTTTCAAATTTAATAGACATTCTACTTATTGATAAAATAATTTTTTTAAGTTAGGATTTTAAATGTTTTTTACAGATCAAAATCTTTCATTAGAAAAATGTCCAGCATTAGTTTTAAATGCTGATTATAGACCTTTGAGTTATTACCCGTTGTCATTGTGGAGCTGGCAAGACTCAGTGAAATCTGTTTTTTTAGATAGAGTAACTATAGTAAGTAATTATGACAGAATTATAAGAAGCCCATCATTTAACATGAAGTTACCAAGTGTAATTGCCTTAAAAAATTTTATCAAACCTCAATCTAATCCAAGTTTTACAAGATTTAATGTTTTTTTAAGAGATAGATTTTTATGCCAATATTGTGGGAGCAATCAGGAACTGACATTCGATCATTTGCTTCCAAGATCTAAAGGAGGTCAGACAAATTGGGATAATGTTGTGACTGCCTGTTCTTCATGCAATGTAAAAAAGGGTGGTGGGTTATTAAAAAATTTAGATATGACACTCAATCAAAATCCTTTTCAGCCTTCTACTGAAGATTTGCATAAAAATGGCAAACACTTTCCACCAAATTTTCTTCATAAGAGTTGGATGGATTATTTGTACTGGGATGTTGAGCTGGAAGCCTAATTATATTTTTTCAGATATATTGATCGCAATCTTTGAGCCAGTTTTAATTATTTTATCTAAAATTGAATAGATACCCTTTTTAGTTGCTCCTTCTGCATAAGCCATATCTTTATGAAGCAATTCATCCGCTCTAAATTTGATAATCTTTTCTTTTAATTTTTTTTCATCATTCTTTAATTCTTTAATTTGATTTGAATAATGTTCGTCTATAACTTCTTCGACTGAAGCAGTGCAAAGCATCGCTGCTTTTTTACCCAACATTGTTGAACCGAACCCTAGCCCTACGCCGAGTATATCCCATAAAGGTAAAAATTTTGTAGGTTCAATATTTCTTTTTTTGATTTCATTTTCAAAATAATCACAATGTTCTTTTTCATGAGTTTTCATATGTTCAATTTTTTTCTTCAAATCATCATCTTTTACAAATGTATTAAGTGCTAATAGCTGCCCTTCATAAATTTTTATTGCACCACGTTCTCCAGCGTGATCCACTCTAATAAATTCTTTTACTTTGTTTTTATCTGTTTTTTTCATAAGTTAAAAAAAGTTTTGTTGTTATAGCACTTAATATCAAAGTGATAAAAATATTAAAAGTCGCAAGAGATAAACTAAAAATTTTAAAAGTTACATCTTTACAGCTCACAGGCATTGTTTTTAGTTGATTTAAAAGAGCTTCTTTAGACAAGTTGTTATTTTCATTATTTAAATCACAAACTAAAGATTCTCTAACAAATCCCTGCTCTATACCAAAATGGTAAAAAGCTATTAAAAATGCAGAAAAAAATATTAAACTTAAAATCATTAAAGAAAACTTTTCAAATTTCTTAGTAAATAAACAAATTGAAATAACTATTATTGAAAAAAAATAAGGTATTCTTTCAATTAAACACAAGTTGCACGGTTGGTGTTTAAGCACATACTCAATAAAGTATGCCGCGATTAGAGCAAAAACACTAAATAAAAGTATTAAACTAAGAACTGATTTATGTTTAATATGAGACATATTATTTAGTCGCAAAATATATTGCACCAACCATTATTACAATCAAAATACCTAAAATTGTAAACCATTTTGCAGCTTCAGTTTGCATGAATTTGTTAAATGTGTCCCCAAATTTAAATGAGAGATAGGAAACTATGAAAAACCTTAAACCTCTAGAAATTAGACATATAAAAAAAAATATGAATAAATTAAAACCAATCATTCCACTAGTTATTGTAAACACTTTAAATGGAAGAGGTGTAAAACCAGCAAGAAATAAAGTAGCCAGCCAAATATAAAGCCCAGTTCCTTTTGTTAGGTTATCTTTGAGACTAAGAACTTTATCTTCATAGCCATAAAACTCTACTACGCTCATTCCTACATTTAAAAAATACGAGCCAATAAAGTAGCCTAATACACCACCGAGGGTAGAGAAAATTGTAGCAATTAAAAAAATTTTTAAATAATCGTTTTTTTTAGCTATAACCATTGGTACAATCATGACATCGGGCGGAATAGGAAAAAAAGAACTTTCCATAAAGGATACAATTCCTAAAAACACTTTAGAACTCTTGTGTGCAGCAAGCTGCAAAGATTTTTGATATAATTTAGTAAGCATTTTTTGGTTTTAATATAAATTAAGTTCTTATACTATTTAATTTTACAGTTATAATAATGAAAAATTCAGGGCGAATGGCGGAACTGGTAGACGCGCACGACTCAAAATCGTGTTTCGCAAGAAGTGAGAGTTCGATTCTCTCTTCGCCCACCAAAGATTTATGGAAATAGACAAAATAAATAATTTATTGGAGTTGTTTTACAAACAATATCAAAAACAAAGTAAAGAAAGTATTTTTTTACAAACTTTAAAAGAATCTCAAAAAAAATATTCTTGGGAAGATGTCTATTTAAACGTTAATAAATTATCTGAAGAAATATCAAAATATATTACAAAAGGTGATAGATGCTTATTAATATCAGAAAACAGACCAGAGTGGATGATATCAGACCTCTCAATAATGCTCTCGTATGGAATAACTGTGCCAGCATACACAACCTATACAGAAAGAGACTACGAATATATTATCGATGACTGTACACCAACAATCATTATTATTTCAGACAAAATCCAATATGAAAAAGTTAAAGACATTATTCCGAAAAAAAAATTTGTAAAAAAGGTTTTTCTTTTTGAAAAAATAGAAAAAATTAATGAAGAATTTAATTTAAATGTGCAAGAAATTTTTGAAAAAGATAATTATATAGATAAAAATTTTTCTGACTTAAGAATTCAAAGAAAGGATATGGCTTGTATAATTTATACTTCAGGCACCCAAGGTAATCCAAAAGGTGTCATGTTAAGCCATGGTGGAATACTGAATAATTGTGAGGGAGCGTATGAATTGTTAAAAAATTTTGTATCAAAAAAACCAAGATTTTTAACCTGGTTGCCATTGTCACACTCATACGAGCATACAGTTCAGTTTGTGCAGATAGTCGTTGGAGCAAAAGTATTTTATGCAGAAGGTATAGATAAATTGATTAGAAACATGGCTGAAAGTTCACCAGAAGTAATGACGGCAGTACCAAGGTTTTATCAAAATTTATATCAAAAAATTAATACATCATTTAGCAAAACCACAGGTATAAAAAAACTTCTAGTTAATCAAACTATTTATTTGGGAAAGAAGAGATTAAATAAAAAAAAATTTTCAATAGTTCAAAATTTTATTGATTTTATTTGCAATAGATTAGTAAGGAAAAAAATTAAAAATCAATTCGGTGGTAATTTGAAAGCATTCATCTCAGGTGGTGGGGCTTTAGATAAAGAAGTAGGTTCATTTTTAAATGCTATCGGTTTACCGACATTACAAGGATATGGTTTAACTGAAACATCTCCTGTAGTAAGCTGTAACTCTATAGATGAAATTAAAGTAGAAACAGTTGGAAGGCCATTTAAAAAGAATTTAGTTAAAATTGCAGATGATGGAGAGATACTTGTTAAAGGTGAAAATATTATGCTTGGTTATTGGAGAAATGAAGAAGAAACAAAAAAGGTTTTAAAAGATGGTTGGCTATCAACTGGTGATATTGGAGAATTTGAAGGAGAATTTTTAAAAATAACAGACAGAAAAAAAGACATAATAATAACTCCTGGTGGAGAAAATATTTCTCCAGTTAAAATTGAGAATGATTTAAATAAATCTGATTTTATTGAGCAAAGTTTGGTTTATGGTGATAATAAACCCTACCTAGTTAGCTTAATAGTTTTAAATCAAGAATATAAAAATATTACGGAAGAACAAGTTCAAGAAGAGATAGATAAAATAAA
>Ga0307986_10001108_pt1 | contig 19871 bp, 23 predicted proteins | sample EllFjometageno82_FD_203170 | JGI IMG/M metagenome (GOLD analysis project Ga0307986, IMG submission 203170) | Marine microbial communities from Ellis Fjord, Antarctic Ocean - #82 | ecosystem: Environmental > Aquatic > Marine > Unclassified | place: Southern Ocean | collected 2014-10-09
TGATAATGGCTGGCGTAAGGATGAAAATATTGCTGCTATCTCTAAACACATAAGAATCCCAGCGAAGATGTTGAAGAAGATTAATCAACAATGGATTGATGTTGAAACGTTAAAAGTTAAAAAAGCCGGTATTATGAAGCAACAGCAATATTATGTGACTAAAAGTAAGCTTTCAAAACTTAAAAAGCCATTGCCTTTCTCGGCGATTGTTGATGAGAGTTTTGCTGAGTATGCGGTAGCAAACAAAATAAATTGGAATAAATAATATTATTGGAGCGGATTTATCTCTAGCGCTAGCACATAGTATGCATATTGATATCCGAGATCTAGGCAAAACATTTGACACCCAGACTGGATCGATTGAGGTTTTAAATGAGGTTAATTTATCAATTGATCATGGTGAGTTTGTCAGTATTTTAGGGGCAAGCGGTTGTGGAAAGTCTACATTACTGAAAGTTGTTGCCGGCATAGAAAAACCAACTTCGGGTGAAGTTATATTTGATTCATTGGATTCCTCAAAAAAACGCTGTGCCGTGGTGTTTCAGAGTAACTCGTTATTTCCTTGGCGTAGTGCATTAGATAATGTGTCATTTGGTCCAGAGCAGTCAGGATATTCGATTGTAGATGCGCGGAAAATAGGAAGAAAGTGGTTAAAACAAGTAGGCCTTGATCAATTTAGCGACTATTACCCTCATCAACTATCTGGAGGTATGCAGCAACGTGTTAATTTAGCTCGTGCTTTTGCCTATGATGCTGATATTATTTTAATGGATGAGCCTTTTTCAGCAGTTGACGCATTAACACGACTTAATTTGCAAAAATTGCTTATTGAACTTAGTGAGCAATATCAAAAAACAGTAATATATGTCACTCATAGTGCTGATGAGGCAATCCTTATGTCTGATCGTATTGCCGTCTTAACAAATAAAACTGGTGGAATTCATTCCATTCATTCAGTCAATGTTCCTAGGCCTCGATTACAATATGCTGACCTTAATTCAAGTGACACACCTGATTCATTGAAAGAGCAACTATGGAAAGAGATGACCTCTCAAAATGCAGAGGCCTCTAGTTTACAATTTGAATCAAGTTCACATAACAAGAATAAAATTGGTGCTTGGCAGGCGGTGTGGTTGCCAATACTAGTACTTTCTATATGGGAATTTTTAGCAAGGTTTGGGATGGTTGATCAATTATTTTGGCCGGCACCTACCCACCAGTTCATGATGTTAATACAACAGTTGGCTAATGGTAATTTGATTCCAGATACGTTGGCAACTATGTCAAGAATGCTAATAACACTCTTCTTGTCAATCATAATTGGAGGTGGTGTTGGATTTGCAATGGGATTGTCACCACGAATTCGTAACGCACTATATCCAACAGTTGCTGCACTTTATCCAATTCCAAAAATTGTGATTTTACCTTTTTGTATGTTGATTTTTGGCATTGGACCTACATCATTAATTGCCCTTGGTACGATTGCAGCAAGTTTTTTAATTTTAATGAATACCTTTGCAGGTGTCATGAATGTTCCAATGGATATTGTTATGGCGGGTAAGATTTATGGTGCCAACAAATTCCAATTAGTATCAAAGGTAATATTGCCAGCCGCATTACCTTTTATATTTGTCGGTATTCGTTTAGGAATGGGTACGGCGTTAGCGGTGATGGTTGCATCTGAATTTATTGCATCTGATGACGGCCTAGGCTATACCGTATGGACATCATGGCAAATTCTTGACATGGATACCATGTTCCCCGCAATTATCATAGTTACATTTATTGGTGTAATGTTTCATCATGGCATGAAATGGATAGAGAAGAAGTATTTGCCATGGCAAACAGGGCGCAATTGACTTTGTAATAATGCTATTAATCATCAAAGACTCAGCATGACTACAAGTGCTAATAGTTTGATATGGTTATTTAGAGATACAATCTTTGATTCCTTGGCGTATTTCATCTTCAGGTAAATCTCGACCAATAAATACGATTCTGGTTATAGGCTGCTCTCCATCAAGCCACTTACGATCAAGCTTGGCCTCGAACAGACTGTGTATTCCTTGGAATATGGCGCGCTGATCATGATCTTTGAAGTTTATTATGCCTTTGAATCGCAGTAATCGCTCTTCGTAACGCATAATAAAAAAAGAGAACCAATCTAATAATAATTCCTTATGTATAGGTTCTTTAATTTCAATACTCAAACTACTAATGTTGTCCAAGTGAGGCTTATGTTGATTGGGATTGAGCAAAGGGCTGTTAGTTGTTTTTTGTGAGGTAGAGACGCTTGTAAAGCCAGCATTAAGGCGAGATATGGAATTATTGACAATATCAAATAAAGGCGGGATGTCGATTTGACACTCACTGGCTAATTGTAATTGTGCATGAGCATTGATAGATGTGACACGCTGCTGAATTTGTTGTAATTTCTCAGCATCAATCAGGTCAGTTTTGTTAAGAATAATATAATCAGCCACACCTATTTGTTCTTGAGCTTCAGAAAATTCATCAAGCTGTGAGGCAATATAATAAGCATCAACAACAGTAATAATCCCATTGAGGTTGATTAAAGGTTTTAACTTTGGTGAGTGCAGAGTCTCAACGATAGGCCCAGGGCGTGCGATACCAGTGGTTTCCATAACAATATGGTCAAAATCAATTAATCCTTTATTGCGATTATCGAGTAATTTTGTAATGGCGATTACTAAATCATCACGTACTTCACAACAGACACAGCCGTTATTCATTTCCAGCATACGGTCGCCCGCTTCATCCAAGATTAATGCGCCATCAATACCGATCTCACCAAATTCATTGACAATAATTGCAAGATTTTTACCATGCTTGCCAGTTAGCAAATGCTGCAGTAATGTAGATTTTCCTGCACCTAGAAAGCCGGTAATAATCGTGAAGTCAATCGCTTTTTCAATATTTTTCATTGTTGTATGTTAACCTACACAAAGTTAGTAATATCTTTAGATTTTTTTGATGGGTCGATATTTGGATGGCAGTAAACAAACACACGTTAAAAACGACTGAGTTGATTCGTATTGGTGAACTAGCAAAAAGGTTAAATATCACCACAAAAACACTACGATTTTATGAAAAAATTGGTCTGATAGGGCATCCAGCTCGATCGAACTCAGGCTATCGATTTTATAATGAAGATCATGTGAAACAAGCCTTTCTGGTTGTTAGTTTACGCCGAATCGGCTTGACTATTGATGAGTTAAAGCAGTTAAAAGTGGATACAGATAAGGGTTTATTGCGCAAGAGTCTGTCTTCTATATTGGACCAAAAATTATTTACAATTGATCAGGATCTTGGGGTTTTACAAGGAAAACGCGAAGATTTGGGGGCAAGGTTTCAAGCATTGATGACTACTCCGCGTGAACGACCAGCTAATTGTATTTGTGATTTATTACTTATTAATTGTACTTGTAGTGAAATTAAATAAATATTATTTACATGTATTGCTTGACCTTGACCTTGGGGCAAGGAGTAGAATCCAGCCTAACACATATAAATAGCAGGTATTTAAATGAGCAATAAAGACGAAACAGTGTTAAGTAATGAACACACACCATTGTTTGCCAATGAATCAGGGCCAATTAAAGAGGTACATGCTTTTTGGCTAGCAGGGATGAGTTGTGATGGTTGTTCTATTGCTGCAGTCGGTGCTAAAAATCCTAGTGTTGAACAATTAATCCACCAGCAAATTCCAGGATTGCCGAAGATTATCCTCCACCATCCTGTTCTTGCCGTAGAGGCAGGGCATCGTTTTATGGAGCCGTATTACAAAGCTGTTAGAGGTGAATTAGGTGCAACCTACGTTGTCTTGTATGAAGGTTCGGTAGCCGATGAAGATATAGCAAAAGAAACGGGCGGGTATTTCTCAGCGATGGGCGCACAATTCCTTACGGATGATGATGGTGAGCTACTAGGTGATGGTAGTTGGCGCCCATATCCAACGGCAGATATGCTAGGGGAACTGGCACCTGGTGCTGCAGCGGTTATTGCGGTAGGCACCTGTGCAACCTGGGGTGGTGTACCTGCAGCAATTGGTAATGTCACTAATGCAATGGGAGTGATGGACTTCTTAGGTAAAGATTACCGAAGTGCACTTGGCCTTCCTGTAGTTAATGTGCCGGGTTGTTCGCCAATTGGTGATAATATTACCGAAACTATTACTTCAGTATTAATGTTTCTTGCGGGTGTTGGGCCACTACCTGAATTTGATGAGTTGGGCCGCCCTGCTTGGATGTTTAACGAAACTGTACACCGCGGTTGTCCACGAGCAGGATCTTACGAAGAAGGCGTCTTTGCTGATGAATACGGGCAGCAAGAATGTTTAGTTGAATTAGGTTGTTGGGGCCCGGTAGTGCAGTGTAATATTGCTAGGAGAGGCGCGCTTGGTCATAACGGCGGTTGTATGAATGTTGGGGGAGTTTGTATTGGTTGTACTATGCCTGGATTCCCAGATGCATTTGCACCTTTTTATAAGGCTCCTCCGGGTAAATTTATTTCTGGAACTACCAGTCGAATGGTTGGTAGTTTTATTCGTCCATTACGTAAGATTAGTCAACGAAAAAGTAATATGAGCAACCGCTGGTTAAAGACTGAATCTATTCCGAGTGGCTGGGGTCATGTTGAAGCGCCAGGTGTTGTTATAAAGGCAATTCATTATTTTTATAAGAAGATTCAAACGTCTGGCACACCTTTCCATCCAAGTGGCACTAAGCAGCAGCAGAAGCTTCAATTGAAAAGTCGTTCCGCTATGGCAGCAGGTGTTAAGCGTTCTGAAGAAAGGGCAATGGAAACAGCTAAAGCAGAAGAGTTACTTTAAAGTTGAAATAATATATACATAATAAATTAAGGGGAATTAACATGACAACGGAAGATATCTACTTTTATTTTGTCGTATGGCTGATCATAGCGGTGGTTCTAGTTATTGCAGCGGCAGCACTATTAATCACAGTGATTTGGTATGCAAATCGCATTAGAAAACTTGCCGCTGTTGCCTTAGACGTGGTGGTAGATATTGAGAAGAACACCAAATCTATTTGGCAACTTAATGCCACATATTCAGTTTCTTCTCAACTACTTGGGGGCGCTAAGGCAATTGAAGATAATGCAGTTGCTATTTTAGGTGCCTTGTCAAAAAATGATAAGAAATGATTTAAATCTATAAAATATTTAGTCAATTAAATAAAGGGAGTATTAATATGGAAGGATTACTTGCTATGCTACCAACAGAGGCCGCCGCTGCCGCCGCTTTTGTTTGGACTGCAGCGTTAATTATTGGGCTTGTTGTGAGTCTTGTGGTTGCACTGTTGTTGTGGCTGATTTATCGTGAGGCTGTCATCATTGATGGTGTTGCTTCTAAGATATGGGACACTGGACAAATGGTTGCTAATAACACCATTCATATCCCCACACTATATCGAATCAATGAAGATATTGATAAAATTTTGGTTCATGCGTTAACCATTAATGATGGCGCTGCGGCTATCAAAAAACATGCTGAGGGTTGTGATGGATGCCCAAGCTGCTTGTTATAACTTCAGGAGATAGAACATGTTACTTATGACTATATTAACAGCCTTACTAGTGATTGTATTTTTTCTAGTCTTGGCTTATGCACTAATTAAAATTAGTAGCGCTCTTAGGGTGATCGGCGGAACTCCAACCAGTTATCTGGCCAAGCTTCGTTTGGGACTGCGCGCTATTGAATCAGAGACAGGGCACTTAACGCCTCAGGTTGTTAGGGCAAATGAAAATCTCACTAAAATTGCAGGTGGATTGGTTGCAGTTGATGACAATTTAGTTGGCGTTATTAATGCCGCTGTCGCTCAAAAGAGGTACCAATAATGGAATACATACTTACTTATATTAATGGCATTGATCCGAGTCTTAAGACTTTACCTGATGAAGTTTACTTTATTTGGCAAGCGGTCTTGATTATCGTGGTTGTTGCGATTGTGCCTCTAGCTATCTTCCTACTGCAGCGTACTCTAAGAGCTGCACTTAATATTAAACGTTATTTCAAAGAAATGCTATCTGCTGGTGTAGGCATTGCCGAAAATACCAGTTCAATCACGGCTTTGAATGACACGATCGAGGTGGCTACTACTATGGTGGGAGTTAGCGAAAAATTGGATGAACATTCGGCTACCATTGCTACAGTATTATCAGATCGCGCTAACGGGGGGAGTACATCATGACACAGTTACTTTTAGTAATTTCATTGATTGTAACTACAGCTGTAGTTTTGGTCGTAGTTGGTTATTTAATCGCTATTATTTACGCTTTAGCTGGTGCCTACAGCAATCTTTCCAAGCTAGCAGGTGGGCTGATTGCCATTAAAGAAAATACCGACCCACTTGAAGGGCATATGGACACTATTAATGGCGGTTTGTCAGCATTATTGGCTGGCTTACTCAAGGTTAATGCGAATCTAGCCGCCATTGTAGGTGTTGCAACGAGTACAATAAAAAAATAAAATACAATAGTACTACCCATAAATTCTAAATAAAATAAAATAAAATAAAATAAAATAAAATAAAATAAAATAAAATATAAGGGGAATTATTTATGTGTTTTGAGAATCTACCAATTGAGTTTGATGAAGACGGTAATGCAACGCTGTTACCAGGTGTTGCTAATCCATATTCATATGTGACTCAGACTGTTGAAGAGCGCGAAGCTTTTCTAAAAGATATTGCACGTAAAAATGGACAACTAAACGATATTGATTTTGATCCAGTAACACGTGTTGCTGGCGCTCTAGCATTCCACAGTACAGTCAATTTAAAAGATCGTAAGGTAGTAGATACAGCCTCTATGGCGACGCTATTTCGTGGCTATGAAATCATTTTGCGTGGTAGAGATCCACGAGATGCAGCTTTTATTAGTTCACGCGCCTGTGGTGTTTGTGGTGGTGTTCATGCGACTGCAGCAGCATTATCTATTGAAATGGCGTTAGGCATTAAACCGCCAAAGTTGGGCATTGTTATTCGTAATTTAATGTTAAGTTGCGAGTATTTATATGATAATCCATTGCATTTATTTATTCTTGCCGGTCCAGATTTTTCTGAGATTCTAGTTCGAGAGACTAATCCAGAAATTTGGGAAAAGGCTAAAGATTTCAAAACCAAGTACTCTAATATGCATGGCTATGAGACTATTGGTGAAATTATGACTGACCTGAATCCATTGACAGGTAAGCTATATTTAGAGGCATTAGAGTTGACTCGTGTGGCACGTGAGGCTTACACGTTATTAGGTGGTAAATATCCTCACCCTGAAACTGTGATACCAGGTGGTGTAACCACCACTGTTACAACAACTACGATGATTGAGTTTTATCTTAAATTGAAAGTATATTTTGATTATTCGAAGAAGTGTGTCGGGATTTGGGATGACGTGTACGACTTTATGTATGAAGCCAACCCTTTGTATAAGGAAGTCGGCCAATTGCCAGTCAATATTGTTGACTTTGGTCAATGGGATCATGAAGATTATTACGATGCCAGCTACGAGAATTGTAACGAATGGGGTGAGAAACGCTGGTCAACTCCCGGCGCTATTATTAATGGTAAGTTGGTCACTACAAGACTAACCGACCTCAATGTGGGAACAGAAGAGTTTGTCGAGCATTCTTACTACGAGCAATGGGAGGATTATCCATTTAAAACAGATCCTCTAGGTAATCCATTAAGCCCTAACCATCCTTGGAATAAAACGACAATTCCTAAGCCCGGTGTTCAAAACTGGAAAGAGCGTTATAGCTGGTCTACCACACCAACATGGGATCGAAAAACTTTTGAAGCAGGTGCTTATGCACGTGTTTATATTTCTGCTCTTGCGCAGAAATTGCCTGAGAGTGAGTATATAAAATCAACTGGACATAGCTTAATACTTAACGTTTCTGCTGATGAATTGCCAGAAATGAAACTAGAATGGGAAGTGCCAAAGATTTGGAATGCTTTTGAGCGTAATCGAGCTCGCGCCTATGCAGTTGCCTTTAATATGATGGTTACTATGGAGAACTGGGTACGTGCCAATGATATGGTGAAACGCGGCGAAACCAAAGTGGCTACGCCATTTGAAATTCCTAAAAAAGGTCAGTTTCGTGGCGTGGGTTTTTGGGGTGCAGGCCGTGGTTATTTAGCGCATTGGTGTGTGATTGAAAATGGCGTTTTAGCAAACTATCAGATTTCTACCCCGTCAACTGTTAATGCATGTCCAAAGACCCCGTGGGGAGAGAGTGGCGCTTATGAGCAGTCTGTGCTGAATACACCAATCATTGAGACTAATTTTACCGACGAGAAGGATTTTAAAGGTATTGATATATTACGTGCTTTACGTAGTTTCGATCCTTGTATGCCGTGCACCACACACGTGATGGTTGAGGGTACTGATAGAGTGATTACTCGTGAAGTTACTACCTGTGCATGTGGAATCTCCTAAAATAGTCTCTTAAGTCGTCAGGTTATAGAATTATGGCTAAAATTGGAATGGGGCTAGTTGGTTATTATCCGTTCGTTCGTGGGTATCCTATTGGTCCAACTCTGAAAGAATACATTGATGCGGCAGATTGGGCTGACGATGTGGAATTTAAAGAGATGAACTGGGGGCCTATTGCGATCGTTCAAGAATTCCAGGCAGAAAAAATTAACTATGATCGTTTTATACTAATCACGGCGATTGATCGTGGTTTACCCGCAGGTACAGTGACATGCCGTCGTTGGGTTGGTGGTGAAATCAATATCCTAGATACTCAAGATAGAATTTTTGAGGCGGTGACAGGTATTATTAGTATGGACAATTTACTCGTTATTGGTGAGCATTTTGAAATTTGGCCTAAAGAAGTTATAACCATAGAAGCCCAGGTAGTTGAAACTGCAATGGGAGATTTGGTTATGTCTGAAATGGAGATTAACCGACAAAGTGGTGGAATAAACATTATTGGCGACAGTCCTTTAACTGATGACATGGATAAATTAGTTAATAAATTATTCGAAAAGATTAATCAAGCGGTTGTAGGTGGCGCTCAAGCGATGGATCTTGTGCCTTTGGGAATTAAGCAGCTTAATAAATTAACAGATGTGTGTCATTACCAAATAGATGATACAAGCGCCGTAGTTGATCCAATTAAATGATATATAATTGTATTGTATATGTACGAAATAGATAAATAAAAGGAGTTTCTTATGGGTACAAGCTTAAGTAGAAATCAACAAACTAATGAACTTGATCGATTGGTCAATCGTGAAGAGGTATTAGAAATTTGTTATTGGTATCAAGGCGAAGGCTTTGGTGATGTTTATAACTCCCCTTCAATGAATACATTTTTAAAGTGTGATAATGATGCGATTGATGATGCCTTTTTAGAATTATCTGAACAAGGTTTTTTGCAGCCAATTGAACTTGGTTCGACTTTATCCTACAAATTTACTACTAGTGGAAAGAAGGAGGGTGGTCGTTTATTTAATGCCAGCTTTGCGGACCTTCAGAAATCATCACATGGTGAATGTGCTGCAGGCTGTTGTGATGGAGATGATCATTCTGCATGTGGAGATGGTTGTTCCCTTTAAGTTCATAGCCTCCTATTAATCAATAAATGATCTTTTATTTTTCAAGGAGTATTGCTGTGTCAGTAACACCCATTCTATTTTTTAGGTCTGGAGCTCTTTAAAAATGGCTGTTAATAACGAGCAAGAGCGTATTGGATATATGACCTCTGGCGGGTGGGAGAAGTTACTTGAACAAGTTAATGTACAAATTGAAGATTTAGAACAAATTTCAGATTCCGAAGTAAAAGATAAGGTCTTTACTTTGCTGGCAGGTATTGATGCTATTCATCGCGAGTCTCTGGGGAGATTGGTCAGTTTATTTAAGGAAGGCGTCCTTGAACAAGTGATTAACGACCCACCGATTCATACTTTAATGGAGTTATATGATCTGCTACCGGCTTTGGAGGAACATCAAGAGCAACAGTATGATGAACATGGATTCCCTATAATTCCATTAGATGTCATAAACGCATCAAAAGGCGCTGTTCCAGTCAAGTCTGCAATTCCTCACTGGGTTCCTGTACCAGATTCGAAATCAACGTTAGAACCGAATTCAATCCGCTCAGTTAATATAGATGGCCATCATATTATTCTATGTCGCGTTAGTGTTATGGATGATGAATATTTTGCAGTTTCTGCGTTTTGCGCACAAGATGGCTCCTCGCTTGAGACGGCGACTATTAATAAATACACATTAACCTGCCACAACCATCAAGGTTGTCATTACGATATACGACAAGGCACTCGTATCGCCGCCCGCGGAGAAAGTATTGATTGCTACCCGGTAGAAGCGGATGAAAAACGTATTATGATTGGTATAGATATGGATTTTGTTCCAAATCTTCCAGTCTTTTAACTGGTAAATATGAGTGATCAGGACTATAGATTGCTCGTTGTTGGTGTGGGCAACGTATTGCAAGGTGATGACGGTTTCGGAGTGGAACTGGCAAACCGTCTAATGTTAAGAACTGATATTCCAGACAATATAAAGTTAATGGAAACCGGTATCGGTGGAATGAGTTTAATTCAAGAGCTTATGTATGGCTATGACGCCTTATTAATTCTTGATGCTTATCAAAATGGTGGTGAGCCTGGTCAATTATATTTATTAGAGCCAATACTGCCAGATTTATCAGGACTTGAACCTCATGAGCTTCGTGATTATTTTGCTGATACCCATTACGCAACCCCTATGCGTGCATTGAATTTTCTATCGCGTGTAGGTCAGTTACCAAAAGTGGTCAATATTGTCGGTTGTGAGCCCGAAGAAATTGATAACATGACACTTGGCTTAAGTAAAGTTGTTACAGATGCCATCCCGCAAGCAGAAAAAATGACAATAGACTGGATCATCAGACATTTAAAGTTTGAAGCTTACCCGTAATTATTGATATGAGTATTAAGTAAGTGCAACCACTATATTTAATTGATGGCGACCAACAGGTTTCCCCATGTGATCATGAAACCTATAGATGTTTTAAGTTGTCAACACACACTAGAGTTATAAAGGCCTAATTATGAACAATTATACAAAAAAATTAGCAGATGGATTGAGTGCATATGAGCAGGGAAGTTATATGAAAGCGGCAGAAATATGGGCATCTCTTGCCAATCAAGGCGATGCCGAAGCGCAGTTCAATTTGGGAGTCATGTTTAAAAATGGTATCGGCGTACCACAAAATGATACTGAGGCAATGGGCTGGCTACGAAAATCAGCAGATCAGAATCATGAACACGCCAAATTGATTGTAGATGTTATTGATAGAGAATCAGAGGATAACATTCCAGTTCCAACTCAGTCGTGATTATGATCTCCTAGTGGAATATCTGAGCATTTACAGAGTCTATAATTGTTTACGCACTCGTAACTGGACTCTAATCATATGCAGTACATACAAAGGATTGCATAATTTATTTCGTGTCGTAATTTCGAACATAATTATTGATGTCAATAATGAATACTTTTGTCATTGGTCTAATTTATCAAAGAATAATTACTCAGGTTTTATAGAGTTATAACAAAGATCACAATGGAAGTTATCTAGCAATGGCTGTTGCAGGATCTGGCTAGCCAAGTCTTGTTTTAGATGGGTAAAATCCAATAGGTCATCGCCTTGTTCATTGGAAGTGCCTAATCGATCTAGTAACTCATTAAATAGCTCAGGAATAAAATTTTGTCGCAAACTAATAAAAGCGGTGTGAGTGTCATTACTCACCCACCAGGCAAATCGCATATTGCTATTGCAAGAATTAGAGTCTATACATTCTGCTGTTAAGCTAAATTTTTGGTTACTAATGCAATGCGTTATGTATTCAATTGCATCTTTAACGCCAGGCCCAGGGTGTGCGGACACAATGGTTAATTGGTCTCGTTTCCAAATTAAATTAGCCTTTTTAAATGTATTTTCTGCTAGCTCCAACGCACGAAAAGCAATAGACAAGCCAAACCATGCATTACCAGTATGATATTTTAGTACCTCATTGAAACTGATCGATACGACTTTGCCATTATCTATAATGCTAATACTGGTGTTTTCAGAAGCTAAATCCATTAATAAACTCTAGATGGGTTTAATTATTGTAAGCATCAAATAGTTATAATTATTTTTTTTATACGGTTGAAAATTTTCAATCTTAATTGTTGCGTAACATCGCGTCCATCTTCATCTGAACCTCTCCGAGTTCGCGAAGTAGCTCTAGTGTTTTATGGGCTTCGGTTTCATCAATACGACTCATGGCAAAACCAAGATTAACCAATGCCCATTCACCGACACAGGATTCCACTGGATGATCTGCATCAACTAAAAAAGCAATGTTAATTTCATATTTTTTACCATTTATCTCAATCATCGCTAAATTGGTTTCTGGATTGCTTATTTCAACGATTTTTCTTGGAATTCCTACGCACATAATTTACCTTGGAATGAAAAATAATACAAATTAGAAAGTATATGGAACTAAGTGTTTACACACTCTACTTGTAATTATATCACTACATTTTAAGTTTAGGATTATTGTTGAGATAGTGTATTTACGGTGAAGCCATGAGTGATATTGAAGAACAATAAATACAAACCAAACAAAATGAGGCGAATGAAAATTTTATTAAATTAGCAGATATCTTTATAGATCAAGCTAATAGGCAATATGATGCGGCAGATCACCAACTTGTTAATGCGGCGTTGTTGTATGCATCAGCACGTTTTAGTGCTTTTATTACTGCCTCTATGTCTGAATCAAAAGAAAGTTATGAAAGTGGTATTGAGTTTTATTCTAAAGAATCTAACAAGATGTGGAAAAAGCATATGAAGTAATATCGTTGTCTACTTGAAAAAAGTAAATAAAGACGCATAAGCTTATTGCTAGTTCAATTTAGTTATCTTGTAGGGCACGCCATGTACAATGTTATTTATGAAGGTATTGCTTAGTAAAAAAATAAATATTGCTGGTGCAGTTCAGGGGGTCGGTTTTCGGCCATTTGTCTATAAAATTGCACAACAATTTAGTCTTCTTGGTGAGGTCTTTAATGATAGTGCAGGTGTTGTTATCATTCTTGAATGCACCCAAATACAATTTGATAAATTTCTATTATCTCTTAACAATGATGCGCCAGAACTTGCAAGAATAGTTAGTATCAGTATTGAAGATGATTATAAGTATGATAAGGTCTATAAAAATTTTAGTATTGGAAAAAGTCTCAAAGGAAAGGTATCTGCCATTGTCTTGCCTGATGTTTGCATTTGCAAAGACTGTATAGACGACATTACTAACAAAGCCAATCGCCGCTATGGCTATGCTTTCACCAATTGTACTAATTGCGGCCCTAGATTCTCTATCGTTAAAGAAATTCCCTATGATAGAAAGTCTACCAGTATGTCGGTTTTTCCAATGTGTTCACAGTGTGAAAGGGAGTATCAGGACCCAGTTGATAGGCGCTTCCATGCTCAGCCAAATGCTTGCCCAGTCTGTGGACCTCAATTACAATTAATAGATGCGGCCGGTAATAATATTACCACGAGCGATGTAATTGCAAAAACTGTAGCGCTACTAAGACAAGGGAAGATTATTGCTATTAAAGGTATTGGTGGTTTTCACCTGGCTTGTTTGGGAAGTATTGAGACATCTGTAATAACTCTCAGAAAGAGAAAGCATAGAAAACACAAACCTTTTGCTTTAATGGCAAGAGATCTGACCATGGTGAAAGACTATTGCCTCGTCTCTGAACAGGAGGTGCGCTTACTAGCAGATAAGACGTCACCTATTGTTTTGCTGACCAAAGTAAATGATTTATTGTCAGCGCAGGTTGCACCTCTACAAAATAGTTTGGGCTTCATGTTGCCTTATTCACCCCTGCACTATTTGTTATTGCAACAACTGGACGAGCCCTTAGTCCTCACTTCTGGGAATAAGAGTCATAACCCTCAGATCATAGACAATCAAGATGCATTGAATCAGTTGAATGAAATTGCGGATTATTTTTTAATACACGACCGCGATATTGTCAATCGTGTTGATGATTCAGTTGTGCAGTATGCTGGCGAAGCGCCTAGAGTCATTCGCAGAGCAAGAGGTTGCGCACCAACTTCACTGCCACTGCCTAAAGGCTTCGAAGGACATGCTGGATTATTCGCAGTTGGTGCAGAGTTGAAAAATACATTTTGTTTATTTACTGAGTCACAAGCGATTATTTCGCAGCATATTGGCGATTTAAAAACACTAGAGAGTTATCAAGATTTTCAAGGTAATATTGATTTATATAAGCAGCTCTATGATACAAATATTAGGCATTTAGCGTGCGACTTTCATCCGGATTACTTGTCTTCTAAGTATGCTGATAATTACGCACAAACTCATACAATTAAGCTAACTGTCGTTCAGCATCATCATGCACATATCGCCGCTTGTTTATTTGAGCATGGCAGGGCACTGGACAGTGAAAAAGTTCTGGGTGTGGTTTGGGATGGCATTGGTCTAGGCGCTGATAATAGCTTTTGGGGTGGTGAATTCCTTTTAGCGGATTACTTAGGGTTTAATAGAGTTGCACAGTTTGAATACACTCCATTGCTCGGAGGAGACAAGGCTGCAAATGAGCCGTGGCGTATGGCATATGCATATTTTAAAAAACATGGATTATCTACCCAAGGATACTTCCCTGGTAAGCCTGTTGAAGTATTCGATGCGTTATTAGAGAGTAATATGTCGTTCAATTACACTTCATCAGTAGGCCGATTGTTTGATGCTGTAGCTTACATGCTGGGTATATGTCAACAGAAGATTGGTTATGAAGCTCAAGCTGCGATCGAGTTAGAAAATCTTGCTAATCACTGTTTACAGCCAGCTCAGCAATATGGCTATGATTTTGAAATAAAGATAGTTTCTGAGCAGCCCATTATTTTTACTGATAAGCTATGGCTAGCCATACTAGAAGACCTTAATGATAAGGTTGAGTATGCAGATATTGCCTATAAGTTTCATTTATCTCTAGCCAATCTATTGCTTAGTGTCACATTACAACTGAAACAAGAATACCCTTTTGATACTGTTGTATTGTCGGGTGGAGTATTTAACAATAAGTTGTTACTCGAACTGATACACGAATTGTTTGATAAAATAACCGGTATAAAGTTATTGATTCCATCACAGATACCTTCGGGTGATGGCGGTATTAGTTTAGGTCAGGCAGCTGTTTGTGCCGCCAGGGAGAGGAAATATGGAAAATGATAAGATATTATCAAGTTTGTACCCATTTTTAGATAAAAACAATATTGCTAGCCCGAATTTGTTAGAGTCTCTGAATAAAAAAGTAGAGGATAGTATCAATGTGAAGCAGAGTTTTTTTCAAAACAATGCTGACAAACTCATTCAAGCTGCGCAAATAATTGCCAAAAGTTATCAGCAAGGCGGGCATTTGTATGCCATGGGTAATGGTGGCTCTTCTTGTGATGCGGCGCATGTCACGACTGAATTTATGCACCCAATCACTACTGGTAGAAAAGCCTTAGCTGCTACCAATTTGACCGCTGACATTGCCACTATGACTGGAATTTCCAATGATGTAGGTCTTGATCATGTCTTTTTACGACAACTTATTTGTGTGGCAAGAAAGAATGATGTCTTAATTGGTTTTTCTACCAGTGGCAACTCAAAGAACCTGATTTTAGCCTTTGCACAAGCTAAAGAAATGGGTTTATCTACGATTGGATTTTCTGGTCAAACAGGTGGTGAAATGGCAAAATCTGACGCAGTTGATTTGTGTTTAACTGTTGAAACGGATAGCGTTCATCGAGTGCAAGAATCTCACTTAACTTCTTACCATATACTCTGGGATTTAGTGCACAGCTTGCTTTAATAATTTCCAGGTAGGTAATCTATATAGCGATATTTTGACAGAATTTAAAGCAATACTGAGAATTTCTTAGGAGTGGTTCGAATGCCAATTGAAGGTGAAATAAAAATCAGCGTAGTGGCAAGGTCTGGTCAGGTTGAATCTGTATCCATCACATCGACTCGTCCGCTACACATTACCAAGTTGTTTGCCGGGAAATCTATTGATAGTGTTGCCGATATAATGAATGCGATCTATCATTTATGCAATACAGCACATCGATTTGCTTTCTTGCGCTTATTAGATGAAAGTACAGTAATTAAATTAAGTCAAAATGAGATCAAAGCTTATGAATTGTTATTGGATCTTGAAACAATAAGAGAGCATTGTTTTAGTATTGCCTCTAAATGGAATCAAGACGCAGAAGGCACGGTCAACAGTAATATTATAAATTTATTGTCTACACTTAAAGAGATAAACGCAACTTTATTCCTAAATACTGACCCATTATCTTTGGTTGACAAGGAGTTGCAAGCCTTTGACTCAATTGAAATATTAACATTAAAATTAGAGCAACAATTACAGAATTTATTGCTTGGTTTTAAATGCAATGCAGAATCTGTATTTAAAGACATGAACAGTTTTAATAACTGGCTAAAGGTTGGAAAAAGTCAGGGAGCTACTTTCTTGAATTATTTACTACAACATCAACTCAATAAGATAGGCAATATTGAGGCGTTTCATCTGCCAGATTTAGACCCAAAGAATATTAGTGATTTTTTATATAATGATGCGTATATTCAACAGCCTAATTATCAAGATATAACTTATGAAACCACACCTTATTCTAGACAGTCAAATCATCAGCTGATTAAACAATTAGTGAATATTAATGGCAACGGAGTGTTTACTAGAGCGGCATCCCAATTGCTTGAGGTATTTGAATTGTTAAATAAAGTTAAGTGTAATTATCGGAATATTGAAACTGAGATTATAAGCTATAATTTTCAATTTCCCGTGCTTGAGACAAGTGCTTTAGTCCAACTAGAGGCTGCAAGAGGTAGGCTTGTTCATCAATTAAGTATTAAGGATGAAAAAATTAAATCCTATCAAATATTAGCACCAACAGAATGGAATTTTCATCCCGAAGGTGTGCTAAATCACATGATTAGGTCGCTGAACTTTACTGATAAGGAAGACTTGATAAGCAAGGTAAAATTACTGGTCAATGCAGTTGATCCATGTGTAGGGTATAGCGTAGAGATAGATCATGCATGATAAGTGTTAACTACTTCTGGAGAAGATTTGTTTTATAGACTGGCAGGTGTTGAATTTACGGACCACCATAAGATACAGAAAGGGTGATATAGTAGTCATATGTATGAGTCTTATTAAGCAGAATAATTTATTGTTAGATAGTTGCACAATGAAATTCAACGAGCGATGATTATGACAAAAACTGATAGTATTACTGTGAAAGACCTGTCAGAGGAATTAAGGGAGAGAAAGCTATGTGTTTAGGTATTCCTGCACAAATTAAAGAAATTATTGATAATGACAACCAAATTGCAATGGTTGATTTGTCTGGCGTATCAAGAGAGGTTAATATTGCTTGCGTATTAGATAATACACATCAGGCGCAAGACTTGATTGATAAGTGGGTTTTGGTGCATGTTGGATTTGCATTAAGCGTTGTTGACGAAGAAGAGGCGCATAAAACTCTCAAAATTTTAGATGAAATAGGCGAATTATCTGCAACCATGGAAGATCTTGAACAGGGGAGTAGATAATGAAATATGTCGATGAGTTTAGAGATCCTAAGCAAGCAAAGAAGATACTTAAGGAGATAGATAAACTGTGTTCAGAGATTAAGCTGAAAGAAGATAGGCCAATTCAAATTATGGAAGTTTGTGGTGGCCATACTCATTCTATTTTTCGCTATGGATTGAACCAGCTACTACCTAAAAAATTGGAGTTTGTTCACGGACCTGGTTGCCCAGTCTGCGTATTACCACGCTCTGTGGTTGATAATTGTATTCGTATTGCCGAGCATGATGATGTGATTTTCACCACCTTTGGTGATGCGATGCGTGTGCCAGGAAGTACTAATAGTTTACTTGATGTAAAAGCAGAAGGTGGTGATATCCGTATGGTTTACTCACCCTTAGATGCGCTCACTATTGCCCAGAAGAATCCTGATAAAAGAGTGGTATTTTTTGGATTGGGTTTTGAGACAACCATGCCATCAACTGCACTGTCTATCATGCAAGCTAAGAAACAAGGGGTTGATAATTTCTATCTATTCTGTAATCATATCACTATCATTCCAACGATAAAAGCAGTCCTGGACTCTCCTGGAATGCGCATAGATGGATTTTTAGGACCCGGCCATGTAAGCCTAATCATTGGTACCCAGCCCTATAACTTTATTGCTGATGACTATCACAAGCCTTTGGTTGCAGCTGGTTTTGAGCCATTAGATATTTTACAATCAGTTTGGATGATACTAAAACAGTTAAAGAATGGTGAAGCAATTATTGAAAACCAATACAGTAGATTGGTACATGAGAAGGGTAATGAAAGTGCTTTAAGCCCGATCCAAGAAGTATTCGAATTACGAGAATTTTTTGAATGGCGTGGTCTCGGATCGATTAACCATTCTGGGATTAAGGTCAATGATAAATATAGGGCATTTGATGCAGAAGTAGAGTTCAAGTTAAAAGAAGTAACCGTTACTGATCCGGATGTCTGCCAGTGTGGAGAGGTGTTAAAAGGTGTTCTAAAGCCATGGCAATGTAAAGTATTCGGTAAAGAATGTACACCAGAAAAGCCTTTAGGTGCACTCATGGTTTCAACTGAGGGTGCGTGTTCTGCACAATATTCTTATGGTCAAAATATTGATTTAATTAACAAAAAAAATAATGAATAAGAAATACAAGGGTAAAAAAATTACCATGGCACATGGTAGTGGTGGAAAAGCCAGTAGTGATTTAATTACGGATATTTTCGTCAACACTTTTAATAATGAGTATTTAGCAATCATGGAAGACCAGGCAAGATTTGATATGCCTACAGGAAGGCTTGCATTGACAACTGATAGCTTTGTGGTGAGTCCGTTATTTTTTAATGGTGGTAATATTGGTAAATTAGCAATTACGGGAACAGTGAATGACTTAGCTATGAGTGGAGCAAAACCATTGTATTTAACTTGCGGTTTAATTTTAGAAGAAGGCCTGCCGATTGAAACATTGGACAAGATCATTAAGTCAATGCAAAAAACTGCTGAAGAGGCAGGAGTTAAAGTGGTATGTGGTGATACAAAAGTTGTGGAAAAGGGTAGTGCTGACCAAATATTCATTAATACAGCTGGTGTGGGCGTCATTGCGGAAGGCGTAGAGATTCATTCGAGTAGTGCCTGTGTGGGTGACAAAATTATTGTTAATGGCTATATAGGTGATCATGGTGCAACCATCATGCAGTCTAGAGCGGAATTAGCTATCACAGCAGATATTGATAGTGATTGCCAAGTGCTGAATCATTTAGTGCAAAAAATGCTCAGTGTTTCAGATAATATCCATTCATTACGTGATGCGACTCGTGGTGGTGTCGCCACAGTATTGAATGAAATTGCTGCAGACTCCAAAGTATGTATCAGCGTAAGGGAAGATAGTTTGCCAATTCGTGTGCCAACTCGCGGTGTATGTGAAATTTTGGGGCTAGATCCACTTTACCTTGCGAATGAAGGAACGTTGGTTTGCGTGGTAAAGGCGGCGGATGCAGATAAGGTTCTTGAGGCAATGAAGAAAACTAAAGAAGGTAAAAATGCTTGTATTATTGGTGAAGTGATAGATGGTCCAGAAGGCGTTGTAGCTTTGAATACATTATTTGGCGGTAATAAGATTATTGATAAATTGATAGGGGATCAATTACCAAGGATCTGTTAATCCGTTTGTCGGAGGTTC
>Ga0307986_10001109_pt1 | contig 19856 bp, 16 predicted proteins | sample EllFjometageno82_FD_203170 | JGI IMG/M metagenome (GOLD analysis project Ga0307986, IMG submission 203170) | Marine microbial communities from Ellis Fjord, Antarctic Ocean - #82 | ecosystem: Environmental > Aquatic > Marine > Unclassified | place: Southern Ocean | collected 2014-10-09
GCCTGCCATTATCCATACCAAGTAGGCTAAAAACAGACCAGGCAGCACCATTGCCGCACCTAGGATAAGTGTACGCAACATACGCATGTACTAGGGCAAAGGTTTCAATGCAATGAACCCAACGCTTTATGATTTTATGAAAGCGTCAAATCCCGAACATTGAACTTGCTCCATCCAGTACTATAGCAGTAAATAATGAAGTAATTCCTGCAACCCAAATCAACTTGATAATTTGACCGAGTGCACTAACCTTGCCACCACCTCTCAACCTGGTAGCAATGATTGATACTGCAGCAATTTGCCCCAAAATCAGTATCGATACTATAACTTTGAACATCTTAATATTGCCTGCAACTGAACTTGCATCTTCCATTACAGGTAATGCAACCCCCGCACCGAAATCCGCCAATGCACCTACATCAGTCTCTGTAAATCCAGTAGCAACTCCTGCTATTGCTTCACCTAACTTCAATACGATAGCGATTGTAACATTGAGAGAGGTCACGCTGGCAATAAGTAGACCCAATGAAACCCCTGCCATCGTATCTGCAGAAAGTGCCCTTCTGTGACGTAATGAAAGTAAATTACCGACAGACCGGGAGACCAAATCTGCGGTTGCAGCAGGCTTGCCAGAAGATTGAGACCCTTCAATATAGATTCGTGTATAGCGCGAAATTACAGCCGAATTTGTATCTGAGTTGAAATAATCCCAGGCCCTGTCAGAATCGATTCTAGTGGATAATCGCTTTTCCAAACGGTCTATGGAGTTATCTAAAGCACCAAAATCAATTCCCCTAAGTGCCTTAATCGTAGCACTCGGTTCTGCACTTCGCGCCTGAGCAGTACCACCTAATGCACGAATAAAATCTGGGTAAGTTTCATCCCTGCGGAGAATATTCTTCTCCTCTCTACCAATCAGGAATGCTGGAATGAGCATAGGACTTAGTGGCAATGCAATCAGCAACAATCCGTATTTGTCCCATTCTTGCGAGATTCCATCCCACGCATAAACGACTGATGCCGCTGTAACCATTAACAATAAGATCGTAATAATAAGGGCCATCAATAAAGTTCTAGTGAAATTTAGTCTAAAGGGAGTCTCTAATTCATCTCTTGCAAAGGTATTATCCTTCGGAATCGTAGCTCTAAAAGCAAATACTGCCCCGATTTGTACAAACATGAATAGTATTGATGCAAGCAGTAAGAATCTAATTCTTGATGCAACCTCAATCGGTGTGTCACCACTCGTTCCAACTTCAAACAATACCAAATGTATTCCAGCAATAATCAATCCAAATAATCCTGCTGAAACTAGCGACACATAGATTTCCTTCATGATATCAACCGATTCAAGCCTCGTATCATATAATGTTGAATATTGTTCCGAAACAGTTTCTTGCTCTGAACGCATAAACCCGTCTATTGGTTGACCTGCCTCAATTGAAAACGCCATTCTAGCGAGGAAATCTGCCCACAGTGGCGATGGTGATTGGCGAGCAACTATTCTGGATGCTTCAGGCAAGGATGTATGCCACTTGTCCACCAAAGTCTCAATCTTTTTCACTTCACTAGCCAACTCACCATAATCGCTCATTTGTTTTAGAATATCAAAAATTGATGATGCGCCTACTTCTCCGAGTGAGAGAATTCCCATTCTGGTGATGAACATATGCATTTCTCTTTCAATTAATGTAGCTGTGCGTTGTACATCCAATATAGGAAATGCAATCGCTGCAAAAGCAGCCATTGATGGCAGCAAGATCATCATCAAGACTCCAGCAAAACCGGCGAATAATGCACCGTCTGCAAATCCTCCGGTCGAGTAAATTAATATGCTTGCAATTACCAAACCGATTAAAAATGACCCACCAATAAAAATGGCAATGTATTGTTGAATAGGCATGTCGATGCGACGCAACGCAATTTGCCATAGTGGCATACGCTCCATGTCATCTCCTCCTCACTTGTGGTTGACCCCAACCCACGTGTCTACCGCTTTACTGAAATTATCCCACCCTGTATTGTAATATATTCCGAGTAAATCAAAAACATCATCATAATGTGTTAAATCACGATCTACCATTTTCTGAAGTGCTGCTGCGCGCTTTAGCATCTCGTCATAGATATCACGCTTGTTTGAGAATCCAGCTACTGCCGCAATCTTATTTTCAAGTAAGTGTGACTGGAACATACCACGGAAATAGTGCTTATCTTTGATAGGATCCCATTCGAACATACCACGCGTTAAGACACCATCACTGTGCTTATTGTAGCCGATTACTTCGTCAATACCTGTTACACGTCTTGCAATTCCGCCACCATTCGGGTCTTCAACAACCTCTTGGAAAATCGCGAAGTTCAAGTTGTCAAAGAACCTCATTGGGACATTGATAGGGTCACCAGTAAATCTCTGAATCATTTTGACGATACTCGATGCGTGGAAAGTAGCAATAACTGGGTGACCGGTCTGCATTGCTTGGAATGCAGTAGCTCCTTCAACACCACGAATTTCACCAATAATAATATATCTTGGACGACTTCTTAGCGCAGCCTTTAGTAAATCGAACATTTCAACTCTTGACTCCTCATTTTTGGAAGAACGAGTGACTAGGCGTTGCCATAGTTTATGCCGAACTTTGACTTCAGGAGTGTCTTCTGCAGAGTAAATCTTGACATTGTGGTCGATGAATGGAAGAATAGCGTTGAGAGTTGTTGTTTTTCCAGATGCTGTTTCTCCAGACACTAGAACTGACATACCATATTCTAGACATATCCAAATGTAGGCAGCAACTTGTGATGAAATAGTCCCCCACTGGATTAATTGTGTAATAGATATTGTTTCTTCAGCGAATTTACGAATTGTGAAAGATGGCCCGAGCATCGAGACATCGTCTGAGAAAATGATATTGATACGAGAACCATCAAGAAGTGCCCCGTCGATAATTGGTTTGTTATCAGAAACTGGTCGACCAATACGTTCTGACATTGCCCTCAAGAATCGAGACAGTAAATCTCGGTCACGGAATCTAATGTTGGAAGTGACCATGCCGAATATTTTGTGGTCCATGTGAATATGTTTTAGTCCGACGGAGTGAATATCTTCCAGCATTTCATCTGAGAGAAGTGGTTCAAGTGGACCGTTTCTAATTAAATCACGGATAACGACATAGCGTAGTCGTTCCCGTTGATTCTGGGTAACTGTTAATCTTCGATCATCCAAACCAATCAGTTGCCAAAATCGTCCTTGGCGGCGAACTGTACCGATTAATTCGGTATCAAGCACAGTATATCGCTCTATCATCTGGCCGAGTATATTTTCAAATTCAAGGTCATTGCTAAATGACCCCGCTGTTGGTGCTTCTTGTAATAGAGTTTCAATCAACTCTCTTCTAATATATTCTTCAGAATCTGATAATTGCGGTTCAAGACCAATCCACAAGATTTCACCTCCGGCTTGATGTTCATCTTCCGGGGGCTCATACATGTGTACGAAGATTGGTTCTTTTGTGATGTAAATTAAATTGTAAGGACGTTCTTTTTTCGCACCTCTATCCAACGGACCATAGTAAGTTGGCCTAGTACCATGCTTGGCTTCAAAATCTCTAACCCAATCTGCTATGTGAGGATGTGCTGCCATTACGCTGGCTAAATCTCCTTTAGCAAATTTTGGCTCATCACTCATACTCATCCCTCCATCAGCTTACTGCTGTAATATCTACGATGAATCCCATAGAGGGTTCAACTCTCCAGCCAATCGAAGATTGGACTGGTCCTGCTGCACGAAGATATCTTGTCACGACAATATTTCGTTTGATATCTCCACCGATCATTGCAGTTCTCATATCTAAGACTACTTCGGATGATGCTCTGAGAGTATGTAATAGTTTAGAATCCATTTCATTCTCATCGATACAGAGCATTATTGAACGTCCTTCACTGGTAATTCTACGGAGATTTTGCATCATTTGGAATCTTCCGTTCTCATCCAAATCATCTGGCATTAAAGAACTTGCAGAATCAATAATAATAATATCTGCTTTCGAAATTGCTTCACTCTTGAGTACCTGTTCGATACCAATATTTGGAAGTGCTTCAGCAATAGTTCCAAAGCGACTGAAAACCATCAACTGTCCTGTACGAATGAATTCAGTAACTCCATAACCGATGGATTCCATTTGCTCAATCCATCCTCGTGTTGTTAGTTCTGTTGTAATGACTAATACTTTGACATTGTTTTCTGCAAGCCCATAGGATAATCTTTGACCCATCAAAGATTTTCCAGAACCAACATCACCTTGAACAACATATAGTGAACGGTTTGGTAATCTTGACCCCATCGAATCCGCAAGTGAATCAGTTTCTAAAATGAATGGAAACCCGTCTTCAACCGGCTTATGTGCAGCGAACATTGGGTCATCCGTATCTATTCCTTCAGACATCTAATCTCACCTCTATATTCATTGAATCTGTTCCACGATATCCTGAAGTAACATCTGAAGAAACTACTACTGAAAGACTCACGCCATCATCATCTAGATAAGCCCAAGAATTAGAATCAACCATCACTTTTAGTAAGTTCACTTCGCTCCAATCTCCACTTGCTGGTACAATCTGTGATGAAATACTTGCTGTGACCGAGGCTCCATCAACAATCACTACAAGAGTCTCTTTATCAAGAACATATTGCCCTGTGTTTTGAAGATAAAAAGTCATCACATTAGGGGTTACTGAATCATCATATTCGACTTCCATTGCGTCACCTGCAAAGGATACTGAAGTTTTTGAATCAGCTTCTTTGCCCTTGCGATTTTCTTCAAGAGCGCTAGACATATCCCCCCATTGATTGATTAGAATTGCCGAAACTGAACCAGACACTAACAATGCTGTAACCAGCAAAATGAATGTTGACGCTCCTCCATCTGCCATATATTCACCTCATGCAAGTGTTGATGCCATGCTGACACCTTTAACCGAAATTGCAATTCTGGAAACAGCCAATGAAGCACTTTCTGCCCACTGAATGTGCAGTGTTTCACCTGAATACCAATGCGGATTAGCATTTCCAGAAGTGTATATGCTTCCAATATTAGTTGGATTTGCGCCATCTGAAAAGATCCACATTTCCCTTAGAGGGGTTATGTATGAACCGGTATTTGTTATATTCGCGTGTATGAAATTTCCGAGGGTTGTCGTGAAAGTTGCAGTTGTCAATGGAGTCTGCGCTTGAACGACGATAGTTGGTGCGGACGAGTAATTTCCGTGGCTGGTGATTGCCACGCTAATTATCGCACCACTACCGTCAACAGTAAAGGTGCCTGTAAAGCCACCATTACCTGTTGAAGAGACTAGATTCCCATTGGTGTATCCGCTTCCTCCACCATTGATCTGAACATCGACGACTGCCCCTTCCCAAAGGGTGGCATCGTCGATGGTGAACATGGGTAATGCTTCATTGGCCGAATCGATTGATTGTAGTGAAGTATCTACTTTGGCATCAATTGATGCCACTACCATAGAGAACACGACCATCATGGTCATGCCAATAATCAAACCTCCGATTCCGACCGAAGCACCCATCTCACAATTCACCTCGTAATCCATCTGAACTACGCCAAGATTCTACTAGGGCAGAGAGTGTTAGAAGATCTTTGTTACCAAGATGGTCTTCAAGTGCTGCTTCTGATTCTCCCGGTGCTGCCAATTGTACAATTGCCATTACCGTTTCCCCTTCATCCGCAGTTAACATTCCTGAATCGATTGCCTTCTGAGTAAAACTGACTGCTGCCATTCCAGACATATTGTCTAGAAGCAGAGCCGATATCGTCGGGGCTCCGATCTGGTTTGTACCCCCGCCGAGACCATCAGATGGCGCGACAAGGAACGGATTTGCTTTGAGTGCCTGTGCTTCATACAATTCAACTAACGGAGCATCATCTTCATCCATCATTCGCTCAATACCAGTAGTGGTAATGACCTCTCCTGATGCGGTGATGATTACATCTCCACTATTTGCATCATCATCCATAGACCCATCTTCTGATGAGCCTTCGGAATTTGATCCATCATGATTAGTTGATGCTTCATCCAATTTGTGTTCAACCAACCTGAGCACATCTTCGACCATGTCGAGACGTGAACTGATCAGACGCTCCAAACTAGAAGTGTCAACTTGTGCACTCATATTCACGGATTGTGCAGGAGCGAGGCTTGATGCCACGCTCGGTACGCTTCCGATACTGTTGAGGCGGGCTTGGGTTGGTCCAGGGGATATTGTCCAAGCATCTTCTTCACTGAGTTCACCCTCTTCTGGGAGAGGGACTTGTTCAATGGCAACATTTGCCATGATCTTCAAGCGTTCTTCACTCAATAAAGCGTCTGCATCCTGGGTATCTCCAGCTCCGCCACTAAATGGCCATGCCATGTATAATTCCTCCCCGAGTCCTTAGTGCCGAAGCACATTCAGTGGACTCAGATAAAATCAGACTACCACGGAGCCAACTGATGCATCGCTAACCTTGAGAATATCGTAGGTAGTTCCTCCACCTACTACGTGTATGTACAGAGTTGCTTTGACATCGTCAGTGAACAGCTCGGTAGGGCCACAGTCATCTGCGGTACCGGCATCTAATGCGTTAAGGGTAGTTCGGTAAGCAACACCTGCTGCTGCAGTTGTAACTGTTCCGGTTCCATCAAGTTTGTCAATCGCTGAATCTGAGAAGTCACCGGCTACGTACTCGAAAGTAGATGGTGCTGCTGGAACTTTTCCTTCACATGTAATTTGGTAAAGTATGTCTACGTCAGCCGTATCATCAGAACCTGCTGCTAAACGGAAGTATACTTCAAAATTATCGCCATCGTTGACGAATACATTGAGGATAGTAACCTTACCAGACATTTCGTCTGTTGTGTCATCTCCAGTTGATTGTGCATTTTGCTGAAGTTTTTCTGCAGTTTGAATAATTACTGCTGAAGCTACTGCTGCTACTAATATAAGTGCGATAAAGACGATCATTGCGCCGATACCGATTGCTGCTGTGTTGTCGTTATTTTCAATATTGTTCTTCATGATAATCACCTCAAACTACTACGTCCCCTACAGCAGGTGAACTGCCGTATTGTAACTCTTCGTAGGTGTTTCCTCCACCATTAACTGCAACGATGAGGATATGGTCTTCATTTGCTGTTGGTGCACAACCTGCGATATCAAGGACAACTACATATGTAATCCCTGGAATCAAAGTTATTACTGGCGCTACAAGAGTTGCGCCATTCCCTGTGTGGGCTGTCGCTGAATTAAATGATCCATCGGCGAATTGTACTACGGCTACTGCTGGTAATACCGCTCCATCATCACAAATTACTGTATATGAGATATCATCACCTTGGATAGGTTCTGAACCAGGCGCTAACTCGAAGGTTGAGAATAATTTCTCAGCAGCACCGGTCATGTCAGAGACAACTGTAGATAGAAGAACCACTTTCGTGGACATCTGTTCTTGTGTGTCATCGCCTGTTGCTTGGGCATTCTGTTGTAATTTTTCAGCAGTCTGTATAATTACAGCCGCTGCTACCGCGGCCACCAAAATCAATGCGATGAATACAATCATTGCACCAATTCCGATAGCGGCGAGCTCATCGTTATTTTCGTTTATTTCGTTTTTCATTTTTTTCACCTTTTTATTTTCTTTTACTTTTGTTTTATTACTCGTCCTCCCCCTTGCGGGGTAGAAAATGATACATGGCCTAGGAAGTTCCTCCGTTTCCCATGTCTATGCGTAGTGGCATTCTAATCAATGCAACTTCGTCTGGAGTTAAGCGTTCCAAGAATGGAACCTTATCAGTTGTAAATCCTGGTGGAAGCCATGGTGATAATACTACATCGGATAATGGCTCCATCGAACGGTTTTGTGCTCTAATTGTTATCGTGATCTCACCAGACCGCATCTCATATGATGTTGATATTGCCAATTTACGAGAGAGTGGGATCTCATCTGCTCCATATCTCCTAGAGGCTGTTATCTCGAAGCGAAGGGGGACATTTCCACCAGGGGAAATAATCGGTAAGTCTACAGAACTAGGATTGGCAGTCCAGCCAAGTGGTACTGGAGGTGAAATACGCATTACTGGCATTGGAATCGGGCCGTCATTGATTATTCTGACCAATAAAACTCCTGTATCTCCACCTGCAGGCCAGCGCGTATCAACGCCTAACCAGAAATGACGGAACAAAAATGGGTTGAGGGTTGATGTGTTTCCGCCAATCAAATCATCGACTAGGAATTCAACTTCACTTGCAGCAGTACCGACTTCACCGATTTCTGCTGCACCTGTTGCTGTTCTTAGGCGAATGAGAATATTTTCAACTTCACCCTCTGTTACTTGCTTCTCATTTAGAAGTCGGTGTAGCATGGCTATGCTTCGGCGTAAGTACAGAACATCCTCTTCTAATTCTACAAGCGCCTTTTCTGCTCGACGGACGCTTTTCTTCGCTTTGCGCAATTTGTGGATTGAAAGGAACTTTTTAGCATCGGAAATATCCAGTTCGGTTCCTGCTAATGAATTGGTTTCATCTTGTACTACTCCATATACAATTGATTCCAATTCTCGTGAAGCAGCCATCAACCGATCTGCTGAATCTTTACCTGCAGCAATAACGCTACGGGCTTCTTCAACTTCGCCTTCGCCAAGTTCAACATCTTGTACATCAAAATCACTTTCAAGTACATCTAAATCGTCATCAGACATCGTCGTTCACCCCCTCATCGTTATTATTTTCGGAAATTAAATCGGAAACTGATGTTGTTGTAGATACTCCTTCAAATATGGCGGTTAGATCTAATCCCTCGTCCGCTAATTCATTAAGAAGGCGAGCAGGGTCTCCCAAATCTCTTTCGATTCTTGTTGCCTTTACTTCTACATCTGTTAAGCGGCCGAATAGGTTTCCATACATCTTATCAGACTTTGCTAAGAGAACCCAAACACCGATCATTATTACAGCCATATATGCTACTAGGGAGATAAGGTTAGAGCGATCGGTAGCCATTTGAGGAGGAACGCCCAGTACGATTGCCATCATACCAAATATTGGTAATGCCAGTATCAGTGAAAGTTGCTTACGACCATCTGCAAGAGCTACAAAGTGGTCAGCATACATAGTAGAAACTCCTCTTCTTGCACGCTGGTAATCCTCATGGATAAGGCGGAATTCTTCACTACATGACCAAGTCATTCTCCAAACCCAAAGGGCAGCCAGAACGAGAATAGCAGGTCCCCACCACGTTAATGAGAATCCTTGACCGATATGGAATGCGAATCCTAATGCGGCCACACCTGTGTAAACCGCCACCAAGCGCATCTTTTCATTTCTTGATGACAGATTGATTAAGAATAGTGAAATTATCATTAGAACGACTGTTGCGATGAAACTGATAGATAGACCCCAACTGAATGACTCAACATTTCCTTCATACGTCCCTACATCATTAGCAACGATATTCTTGTGCATCAGTGTTCCATTCAGACTTGCAGTACATTTTACTGGCAATGATTGTGCCCACCAGTCCAAATTGATCGATTCAACTTTAAAGTCCAGAATTACTTCACTATTAGGACCCAGCAAGAAAATCTCTGGTGGGAATTCGAGAATGTTCAGATTATCACATTCTAAATCAACAATGACTCCAAGTGCAAGTGCTGTTCCACCGTTCTTCACTACAATAGACATTACCGCTTCAGTTCCTTCAATTAGATCACCTTCGCTGATTGTCATTTCACCAATTTCGGGGTCAGAGAATACATCCAAGGCGAAAGTAAATGTTTCCTCAGCGAAGACGGAATAGCCAAGATTCTCATCTGGATGATATAATCTAAAGGTTAGATCATATCCATCTCCTGGTAGAATATTTGGCCGATTAGGAGCATCGACAATGATTCTGATAGGAGTGCCTATATCCCAAGCAGCACGTGCTGGAAGTTGAATTCTAGAACTATTACCTTGAGTTCCGGAAGCACAACTTGCATCGAGGGGAATATAATGGACCGTAGAATCAACATATACAGTGAAATTCCAAACATAGTCATCGGGATTAAGGTTTGAATTGCCGATATCAAATAATCTGACAGCTGAACACAGTTCCAATTCATAAGCAACTATTGATGAATTGACGGATGGTATGTGTGAATATATCAAACTAACTTCCATTGGCCCATCATCTGCTGGTGGGCGAAGTTCAATCGGTGATGCCTCAAAGAACCGTGACATTTTCAAAGTAGTTCGCAACACTGCAGTACCTTCAATAGATGAAATAAGCGGAGTAAATGTTACGACCAAGTCCGCTGCCAATGTCAAATCCGGCTCAAACTCAGCACCTAACACACTGAATGAGAATGGTATTGCTGATTGGCGAGGTAAGGTCAACGTAGGTACTGCGTCATCGCCCAATTGCCATGCATCACTTTCAATAGCCAATCCAGGCATTAAGATGTCGTAATCGATTGAAACTGTGACATCCTCATTCCCAGTATTGGTTAGAATCACATTCCAAGTTCTTTCCCACTGACGGTGATATAACATCTCATCCGGCCAATTTTCTGCTTCGACGAGGAATAATGCTCCAACCACTAATTGAACGGAACGGACGCCTAGTGTTGCACCCGTAGCTGAATCCGTTACGGTGATTGACATATTGTGTATTGCACCATTTAGAAGGTCATCTGAGCCGCCAAGTGCAGGAACTTCTACATTGACTGTGCCATCGATAACCGTATCTATCGGTAAAGTAAATTCTTGGGTAAATGGAGTGACTGTCCAATTCCCTTCGACATTGATAGTCACTGTTACAGTTTCAGCCAAATTACCAATATTGGTTAAATTGAATGATACGTCCTGAGATGTCCCTGGAACTACACCGATTTGATAGGGTGCATTGATTTCAAGTAAGTGTTCTTCGCTAATATTTGCCACGATATTGGCAGACATGTTCAAACCAGAATCTGTTGAAACCCAAAGTGTAGCCATATATAATTCGTCAAAACTAGCATCTTCGCTTGGTGTGATTCTAATCTTTACCGAACTCTCATATCCAGCCGCTATTAGAAGGTCATTGGGACTTTCAAGTGTAAATGCAACGTCTGCTGAATTAGAAGAGTCCAGCCATAGGTCAAAATTTGTTGGAGCATTTCCAGTGTTAGTGATTATTACTCTTGTCAGCGGGTTCTCATATGCAGTCAAGTCTACTGATTGATTGGTTGGTGAGAGTGAAGCATTGATCATCTCTCCAACACGAATATCGATTGTATGTGTATCGATGTAAATTCCGGTATCTCTTTCTTCAATTCTTATTGAAAGCGGATGTAAAGTGTCGGCAAGAGTTTGCGGGTCGGTAGTTACCGAAAGAGTGAATGTAGCAATATGATCTGTTCCGATAATTGGATAATCTGCAACATTTGCTGATAAATTATCAATAATATTGGAGGTCGCAGTAGTAGTGTTAAGAGTTGCAATCCAATTATCTGGTAAGTTATCAACAATGGTTAGGCGATATGATGTCAAATCATTACCAGTGTTTGAGATATTCAGTTCGAAATCTGTTTTAACTCCGACTTCTGCGTCGAGAGGACCTTGTTCAAAGATTTCACCATCCATTATTCGTGGGATTGTTATAGTAAGATTTCTCGTTACATCTGCTGCTACAACCCCTGAACCTGCATGGACACCTCCTAAGGTAGGAGATGCAGTCACTGGAATCCGAATAGTTCCTGCTAGTGGATAATCGTCATCTGGGCCTTGAATTCCAAATGATGCCGCTTTAATTTCTCCGAGGGTTAATCCAGTTACAGTCGAAGGAGTTACATTTGCAGTCCATCTTGATGCTTCATCAAATCCGCCAATATTGTCTGCAGTAAAGGTGACAATACCTACTGTGATACTTGCATCCACTGTTTCCGAGATGTCTGCCACCAAATTGTGGCGGATTTCAACATTGAGGCCAAGTATTTCGTCGAGCCCCACTCCGTTCTTGGCATCGATCACATCTTGAACAGTTAATTCAATATGCTCTGTTGGCAAACCGGGGTCGACAACAATTACGGGCATAATTTCAACTGCTGAAGAATCTGAAGTGGGCATTCCTCCATCCGCTGATTGAGCCAGCACCCATACACTGATTGAATCGCCAGCGCGATTATACTCGCTGACATCAAGAGGAAGTTGTATAGGCGGGACTACGATTGTAAGTACGACTGTAACTGTAGAGCCTTCAGTTACCAGCGCAGTTGAGGTGGATGAAAGATCTACAGTCCAATTATTTGCCAAAACACCCAATCCCGCATTTAGGTTGAAAGAAGTAGGAACATTACCATCATTCCTGATTTGCACTGATAATTCTACTTCTTGTCCTGGAGTTGCCATGGTAACTCCTGCTGGCATCGTCACCAATGCAGAATAATATTCACCAGACATTACACGAGATAGCCCTGTGAGAGTATAGCTTGCTTGAACTGATGTTAGAGTCAAGGTAATACTCTCCACTAGTGACCTTGTTGCACCGATAGGCACTGACACTGAGAGTTGTACTGTAACTGAGGCATTAGGAGAAATTACTGCGGTTGAAGTACCATCTGGAGACATATCTGTCCAGCCTAGTACATCGTTAATGCCTATCATGAACGAGTCTGACGATGTACCTGTATTCTTGAGAATGAAGGTCACCGTAGTCTGCATTCCAGGCTCAGAAGTTCTATCCGAAGGAGATGCTAATTCTGCAATATAGTTTGAAAACTCTACATTGACAGCACTTACGATTTGTGAATCAGTATATGCAGTTCCATTGAAATGGACTGTTGCTGTTAAATTCCAAATACCTGTAATTGAAGTAGCATCAAGATTGTGGGTGAGAATGCTAGCAGTTGCTGGATTCAAAAGAGAACCTGGTTCCAAAGTTAAAGTATTGGACCACACTGTAAAGGTGTTAGAAGGGTCAACTAGTTCAAAGAATGAAAGTTCCATCGTAGCAGACATTGCCATTACCCCTTCATTGAGTACGGTTGCTGTCACTGGGTGAATCGCATTAGTCAATCTAGCAGTGCTCTGTCCACCAAGAGGCTCAGGAATTGTTTCTCCGGTAACCGCTCCAGCGTGGAATACTCTAACATTAAAGTCTAATCTTTGCTCATTATTTGCACTATTGGAATCCGCTGAACCTGAAGTAGCAGCGACTCGGGCAAATAAGGTCTGTGAATCACCAGTGGTAGCATTCCAAGAAATTAGGATGGGGTTGGTGGTTGATGTAGCGGATAGAATCCCCAAATTGATACTCGTGACAGTAGTTTCGCCAGCAGTTGGCGATCCTTGGTGAACGAGACTTAGAATCACCGCTCCGCTGACCGAGCCAGTATTAGCTACAACGATTCTAACAACGTGTTGCTCTTGCTCGAGGATTAAATCAACCCCTTCCCAAACAGAACCTGCGTCATCGAGTGTAATTGATTGCACAGAGAAATCAGGGCTAGCCCTTGCGCCATCACTAGCGCTTGTAAATGGGGCGATATTTGGTGTCAATAATACCAGTAGAATCAGCCCTGCTAGAAGGGTGCTAATATTTGTTCTAGAATCACGCAACAGACTCACCACCTGGCTTACGGAATTGGTCTATTGTAACATTCTTTCCTTGACGTTTCCATTGAGCCACTAACTGAACTAACAAGCGCTCATGTTCATCGTCGCTAATTCCCAATCTGCGCCTCTCTTCCCAAAGCAATAATTGCTCGGTTTTTGTCAGCAAAGAATCTCTAAGATAAAGTTCCAATGTCCTACGATATGCATCCCTGTCAGAGATGGAGTAAACGATGGCGTCTCCGGGCAATTGATCTGCTCTGTTTTGGATGATATTACCCAAACTTAATGCTGCATCATAAGAGATTTTTCTTTTATCCAAATCGGATTGTATTGAACTGGACAATTCTTGCAACTCATAACGAGTATTTGAGCGCTGTATTTTTTTGAAGTAACGACGGCTCCTGCCGGTCATACGTGTCGTCACCATGCCCACATCTTGTTTCCGCCAGTTATTGAAAGAATCGCATGGCACCCTCTACTCTATGCATTTGGCAGTGCATGCTATGAACAATGCATAAACGGGCCACTGCAACTAAAGAATAGAGTAATTGTCTCTAAAATAGATGCAATACGGCACAAAGCAACCCTTGATGTGTTAGATTCCCGCCCTTGTAATTAATGAGCGACACTGTGAACCTAGAAAGCGGCCAAAAAGCCCCTACTTTTCGTATTGATGATAGTGATGGAAATATGCACGATTTGGAAGCGATTAACGCCTCTGGAAAGACTGTTATTTTGTATTTTTATCCACGCGATTCCACACCTGGATGTACTGTACAAGCTTGTGACTTCAGAGACCAGATGGGGAGGTTGAATAACAACCAATATTTGGTATTAGGAGTTAGCATAGATTCATCAAAATCTCATGACGATTTTATCGCTGAACAACAACTAAATTTCCCACTGTTATTAGATGAAGATAAAACTCTCCACAATGCATATGGAACTTGGAGATTGAAGATGAATTATGGCAAAGAATACATGGGTTGTGCTCGTTCAACTTTCGTCATAAACCCGCAAGGCGATTTAATATTTGCAAGGTATAATGTTAAGGCAAAAAATCATGTTGAAATGTTAATTCGGGAACTGAATATAGCGGAGTGAAATCTGTGAGTTCCAACGGCGAAGATATTGGGTCAGAACTCAATCTACTTCGCAACCAAAAAATCACTCTCCCTGGCGGTAGCATTGCATGGTGGCCATGTCATATCGGTGACAATTGTAAAATTGGTAACGCAGGTAAGATTGGATCTCTCGCCCATATTGGGGCGAGTGTAATCATTGGCGATAATTGCAAAATTCAAGGTGGTGCATATATTGCAAATAAGACGCGTATAGGGAACGATGTCTTCATCGGTCCAAACGCCACCATAATGAATGACAAGTATCCACCTTCCGGCGATTCAATGCTGTGGCAAATCGTTGAAATCGGTAATCGCGTTGTCATCGGAGGCGGCTCTAATATCGTCGCTGGAGTGTCGATGGGTAATGATTCAGTGTTAGCAGCAGGAGCAACATTGACACATGACATCCCCGTAGGAGAAGTGTGGGCTGGTAATCCTGCAAGATTCCTAATGACCCGCCAACAATATGATGCAAAGAGGTGAGTGAATGGATAAGAAAGCAATCGTAGCAGATTTCCTTAGTCGTTGTATCACCTATTCAGATAAATCAATTACGCGAAAAAAGGCACGTGGCGAGGTTGAAGATATTGCTGCTTGGCAATCTTATAGGGATTTCACTGCATATTCTCTCGAGGAAGTTAATTCTGGAAAATTAGATGACTGGTTTGATGAGGATGTGCCTACTAATTTATTGGACAATTGCCATGAGATTATTATTGATGATTTGGATCACCCACAGAGAGCGACTTGGTTGAGTGGTTTGTTATCACCTAGGCCACTTGTTGTAGCAGCGAGTGAAAACGCAGAGGGCATGGGTAATCTCGCTCCTCTTTCTTCTGTGATGCTCGTATCTAACACACCACCATTGCTAGTAGCATCCCTATCTCAATCAAGAGATGGACGGCCCAGAGACACCTTAGTTAATTTGAGAACAAATGGTAAAGCGATTCTTCACCTTCTTCCAGCCTCACTGAATTCTGCTGAAAATGTCAACCTCAGTGCCACACAGTTGCCTGCGGATGAGAGTGAGTGGGATATTTGTGATTTCACCAATGTCGATGATAATAAAATGCTCATCGGCCAAGCGGTTGCTGCTATACAAGTCTCCCTTGTAGAGGAAAGAGATTTACCTCAAGCAGTGGCCAAATTAGTGGTTTTAAGAGTTGAAAAAATATTTGTTAGCGATGAGCAATCACCTATCAATGGTCTTAGAGTATTATGCCAGCATGGCATGGACAGGTTGACCGAGTCACCGGATAGTTGGTCTATGAAAGTAGACAAGCACCACAATTGAACTAATCAGTTGTTTTTATTGAATCCCACATTTGCTGTAAACCTTGATTCAAAGTTACCTTTGCCTTCCAATCTATTTTGAGATTCGTGGTAATATCTGGAAGGCGCCTTACACTATCACCATGATACCCTTCACCTATTGTCACCATTGGAAGTCCACCAAACCAATTGGCATCTTGTGATACAATTGAAAATATCATTTTTTGTAGTTCAGCGATGCTAACTTCTTGCTGGCTGCCAATATTGTATACATCGCCACTTTGCGCTTTGTCGCTTGCAGCTTTGACAAATCCTTCTGTGACATCATCAATCCACGTAAATGAACGTGTTTGGCTACCATCACCATGCAAAGTAATTGGTTCGTGATCAATAATAGATTGGAAAAATATTGCCACAACTTGCCCATACTCATCACCCAATAGTTTTGGTCCATAAGCATTGAACGGTCTAACTATTCTTGCATCTAATCCGTCTCTAATCGCATGCTGTGTAGCAACTTCATCAAGATATTTACTTGCCCCATAAGAATGCCTTTGATGGATGGCAGGATTTGAAAAGACCATTGGATTACCATCACTAAGAGGTTGTTGTTTTGATTCCCCAAATGCCTCAGGAGAACTTGCCAATACATATCTTGCATTACAGCGCTGGGCTGATTCCAAAGTCCTCAGAGTGCCAACAATGTTGGTTTCGATGACATCTCTGGCTTTTTCATGGAACCATTTTGTTCCATTAATTGCTGCAAGATGAAAAATGATATCCAATCCAGAATGAATTGATTCACACTTTAGCAAATCAGATTCAAGACATACATCACCTTCTATGAAAGTAAAATTAGGATTATCCAAAGACGCTTGCAAATTGGTCAACTTACCTCTAAATAAATTATCGAGGACAATGACTAATGCTCCTTTTTCCAATAGATGTTCAACAAGGTCGCAACCGAGGAACCCTGCCCCTCCAGTAACGAGAATTTTCTTTCCTTCGAACATGGAAATCACTCATGCACGTTGCAATACTGAGAGAGTTACGACTCCATCAACTCGCTTCATTTCAATTTGGTCGCCATTATTTATTGCAATACATGGGTCTGTTTCAAAACCATGCCCATATGGTAGATCGAGAAGTGAACATGCTGGAAGTGTCAACGGACATACATCTCTGTTGACGATGGCTTTAGGACCGACTCCGGTGTAAATTAATCCCATCAAAACATATGGTGCAACGGTAGAACCTGAACCTTTAGGATAAATCAAAATTGTATCTTTTACCGCTTCACCGTCTAAGGGATGACCTGTTTCTTCTATTACTCCGGTATCTGCATTTACATAGCCCAAATAGGTGATTGCAACATCGGTTACCAAGGCTTTACCAGTTACTGTGAAATCTTGTTGTGATAATAATCCACTTCCTTTAATTTCTACCTCACCTTCTTGATATGTCTTTGCTGATTGGTGTTGAGGTTGTGCTTTTGCTTGTAATTGAGGACGAGGCCCTGCACTTAACTGTGGGTCGATGGCATGGGCAACACATTGCTCAATAGGCATTACACTGGTTGGCAATTTGTTAAGTCCGCTAGTCAAGTAATGCTCAGCCTTCAACGAATTTGTCAACAAATGATTGTAGTGCTGGCGATTATATGGCGTAACCTCTGGACAAGTATCTTGTAAAATTAGAGCCCCTGCTTCTTCCAGAATTGAGATGCTGCCATCTGCTAAAGCCAATTGATAATTCTCTCCACTAGTAAAAACCCATAATCGTCTATCCGGAATCTTTCCTCCGAATTCTGCATGTGATCGTACTGCTGAAGCGGTGATTCGTATCTCTTCTAGGCTTGCTTGAGGACAGCCGATTACAACTAGGTCAACTTGGCCGGTTGGCGCCAAATCATCGTAACGTTGCTGCAAATCTTCTGCACTGAAAGTCAGTTGACCTTGCCAACCATTGTCGGGTGCTTGCCATTGTCCATCTTCGTTTCTGGCGAGTGGTGGGTCTTGTGAATGGCCCACAGCCCAAAGCATTGGAATTCCATAATTTGCAGCTGCTGCTGTCAATGCTTTCTTTCTGGCAAAACTAAGATTTTTGGGTAAACCGGTAATCAGTGGCATTGGGCCCCAGGGTAAATCCCATTCTGGTTTGACTTGCTTTCCAATCCAATCACCCAGTATAGACCAGTCGGATAAGGTGACCATTTGACAATCGATATCAACGATGATATTGGGGATTCGGTTTTCTTCAAGGTGCAATCCCCAGCGCGGAGCATAGCCTGTTAATGCGGTTGCTAATGCAGATAATCCCGATTCTCGATTTGTGATTAAAGAGGTCCAGGTATTGGAGAAACATACTGCATTTGACTCTGCCCAAGAAGCGATTCCTTCGGGATTGGTAACTCCTCTATCATAAGGTGTGCAGGAGAGTGTTGCATCTATCCCCAACCGTTCATAAGCCACAACAATCTCAAATTGTTGTTCCAAGAAATCTGGCCAAGCGATGTCCATTTCTTGCATTTTTTCTTTGTCACAACCCGCTGAATTAAGGGTTGTAGGAATGGCGACAACACCGCTGTCATCTCCGCTTAAATCAGAAAGGAATCGGCGTAATCCATGTCCGCCAGTAATAACTGAAACTCCCGAAACGTGGGCATGTGCTGCTTTAACAAAGCCATCTGCACCTGCAGTTGTAGCCAAATCGACTACCAACCGTGCTGCCTTTTGTCTTGTTTCACCTTCTTCCCCATCTAATTGAGATTGGAGGCGTTGAGGAAGTTCCATGCTACGAGGCAGTGATTGGTCATTCATCAATTAACCCCCCTCCGCTGAGTGACAGATGTGCTTTCTTGAATTATTTTTCTCTCGCGTGCGCTAATTCGGTGAATATATATTGTTTAAACACCGAAGGCTTTGATACCATTGAAGGATTCCCTCTTATTTATGTCACCAAATAGTAGCACGGTTGAACATGCCCCTATTGCAGGAGAACCTGCACATGACCAAACTGGCCGAAGTGCGCCACTGGTTAGTGAACAAAACCACAGCACCGAAGCGCAAAATCGCAACAGGCAAAGTGTTATCGAAAATGGTAGATATCAAGGTGTTTTAGCAAGAAACCGCCCAAGCCGGAAGTCAAAAGTATTGATTGCAATTCAAGTATTATCAATTGTTGTTGCACTAATATTGTCAAGTTATGCTCTTGTTGTTCTAAACGGATTACAATTATCTCAAGGAAAAGATGGTCAAGATGGGATAGAAACTCTTGTTCTTTCCGAAGGACGTGAAGCTGATATGATTTGTACAGAAGGTGGTTCTGATATTTTTATTGGTACTGATAACAATCAAAATGGTATCCTCGATGACATAGAAATCTCATCTACTACAAAAATTTGCCATGGAAAAGAAGGTCTTTCTGGACCTCAAGGTGCGAATGGAGACTTAGGTGGACTCGGAGACAATGGAACATCTAGCCTAGTTAGAATAATTACAATCTACGTCGGTAATGCAACTTGCCCAGAGGGTGGTATAGTGATCTTTTCGGGAATAGATGTAAATCAAAATGATTACCTTGATGATGAAGAGTTCGCTACTGTTAGTGAACTTTGTGATGGTAAAATTGGCGGGAATGGAAATAATGGTGGAAGCGGAGCTCCTGCCCTTGTAAAGAAGGAAATACCTCCTTCTAACATATGCCCAGTCGGATTCATTTTACGCTTTGGAATAGATGATGGCACAGGTAATTCTACCGCTTTTGATGGGAATCTTTCTGATGATGAAGTCGACGAGGAATTGAAAGTTTGTTCAACTCCACTCACGGCTGAAAGAATCTCAGAC
>Ga0307986_10001111_pt1 | contig 19842 bp, 21 predicted proteins | sample EllFjometageno82_FD_203170 | JGI IMG/M metagenome (GOLD analysis project Ga0307986, IMG submission 203170) | Marine microbial communities from Ellis Fjord, Antarctic Ocean - #82 | ecosystem: Environmental > Aquatic > Marine > Unclassified | place: Southern Ocean | collected 2014-10-09
ATCGTGGCTAAACCCTATTTGTAAATTTAATAGTTCACCTTTGAGATTTGCTCTAAATCCAACACCGGTAATTTCCAAAATAATTTGGTGACCAACGGAAACACCAGTAACAGCATTATTAATTAGACTTCTATATGTGCCCCACATAATAGATGTTCTTTTATCGACTTTTTTATTTTTATTTTCTTTCTTATTAACTGGCATAATATTAAATTCATTATTTTCATTAATTGTAGAAGAAAAGATCTTATCATTTATTGACAGTGATTTTGAGCCTTTTGGTCCTGATATTGTTACAGTGTTACTATCAATTTTTATTGAAGTGTCTTTAGGGATAGTTATATTTTTTTTTCCAATTTTAGACATTAAAATACCTTACAGATGATTTCTCCACCGATATTATTTTTTCTTGCATCGTTATCAGACATTACACCTTTTGGAGTAGATAAAATCGCTAGTCCTAAACCATTTTGAATTTTTGGTATACTTGTTGCGCTTGAATAAATTCTTCTTCCAGGTTTTGATACTCTTTTTATTTCTTTAATAACAGGTAAACCTTCATAATATTTTAAATCTACTTTTAGATTTTTTTTATTATTTTCTTTTTTTTCAATAACATAATTTGTTATGTAACCTTCGGATTTTAATACCTCTAATATTTTTAATCTGAAATTTGATGCAGGTACATCTATAGTGCTCTTCAACCTCATTTGGCCATTTCTAATTCTTGTAAACATATCTCCTATTGGATCCATTAATGTCATAATTCTCCTACCAGCTTGATTTAGTCATACCAGGAATTAGACCCATAGACGCCATGTCTCTAAGTGCTATTCGTGATATTTTTAATTTTCTATAAACGCCGTGTGGTCTTCCTGAAATTTCACAACGATTTCTTACTCTTGTTTTTGATGAGTTGGCTGGCAATTTGCATAGTTTAAGTTGCGCAGCAAATCTTTCTGCTAAGGGTAGTTTCTTATCCATTATAATTAATTTTAGTTTTTTTCTTTTTTCAGCAAACTTCTTCGTTAATTTTATTCTTTTTAAATTTTTTTGAACTGCACTTGTTTTAGCCATAATACCTCAGTTATTTATTGTTTTACTTATTAATGGAAAATTAAATTCTTTTAGTAATTCTAATGTTCCTTCTTTAGATACACTGCTAGTAACAACAGTGATATCTAAACCTCTTATTTTTTCAACTTTATCAAAATTTACTTCAGGAAAAATTATATGTTCTTTTATACCAAAACTATAGTTACCTGACTCATCAATACTTTTAGGGCTTAAACCTCTAAAATCTTTAATTCTAGGTAGAGCTATGTTGATTAACCTGTCAATGAATTCATACATTTTATTTGATCTCAAAGTCACCTTAACACCAGCACTTGAGCCTTTTCTCGTTTTAAAATTAGCTATAGATTTTTTAAATTTTGTTATAACACCTTTTTGCCCACTAATTAATGAAATGTCATCTAAGCTTGATTTAATTTTTTTATTATCAGCAGCATCTGCACCTAGTCCCATGTTTATTATAATCTTTGTAATTTTTGGTACTTCATGAATGTTTTTAAATTTAAGTTTAGCCATTAATTTTGCAGCAATTTCTTTATTATAAATTGTTTTTAATCTAGGTATCATTATTTATTTACCTTCACTTTTTCAGTTTTTTTTACATCAATATTTTTGACATTGGATTGATGTATAAAACTTTCCTTAGAGATAATTCCACCTTTATTCTCTTTAGTAGGTTTTGTGTGTCTTTTAATCATATTTATTGATTTAACTTTAACTTTTTCATCTTTTCTATTTATTTCGATAATTTCTCCAGTTTTACCTTTGTCCTTACCTGTTATTATTTTTACTTGTGTTCCTTTTTTTAAATTCATCATTTTATATCACTTCTGGAGCTAACGATATAATCTTTGTATGTCCCTTAGCTCTTAATTCTCTTGTTACAGGTCCGAATATTCTAGTACCAATAGGCTCACCTTTTTCATCTGTTAATACCACTGCATTTGAATCAAATTGAATTTTAGAACCGTCATCTCTAAATATTTCTTTTCTAGTTCGAACTACAACAGCTTTGTGTACAGCCCCTTTTTTTACTTTTCCTTTGGGGATCGCATCTTTTACACTTATTACAATTAAATCGCCAACAGCTGCATACCTTCTCTTAGAGCCTCCTAAAACTTTTATACATTCAACTCTTTTAGCTCCAGTGTTGTCAGCAACTTGTAATTCTGTTTGAACTTGTATCATCTATCTATAACTTCCCATGTTTTTTTTTTTGACAACGGCTTACATTCTATAATTTCGACGTTATCACCTTCTTTAAATTTATTTCCTTCATCGTGTGCATGATATTTTTTTGATCTTGAAATTACTTTATCATAAAAGGGGTGTTTAAATTTTCTTGTAACCGCAACAACAATTGTTTTATTGCTTTTTGCACTTGTTACTTTACCTTTTAATACTCTTTTAGTCATTTTTTGCCCTTATAGTTGTATATAATCTAGCTATATTTTTTTTTATAACATTATATTGAGACGAGTTTTCTATTTGACCATTTATTTTCTTAAATCTTATATTAAACAAATCTTTTTTTAACTCTAAAACTTTTTTTGAAGCTTGATCTTTGGTTAATTTTTTATCTATATTTTTTTTCATAACTATCTCTTAATAAACTTTGTTTTAATCGGCAATTTAGCTGATGCTTTATATAATGCTTCTCTGGCTACTTCTTCTGTTACACCGTCAACTTCGAAAATAATTCTACCTGGTTTAACTCTACATGCGTAATATTCTGGAGCACCTTTTCCTTTACCCATTCTTACTTCAGTTGGTTTCTTAGAAACAGGTATATTTGGGAAAATTCTAGTCCACACTTTACCAGTTCTTTTCATATATCTTGTTAAGGCAACTCTAGCGGCTTCAATTTGCTTACCTATTATTCTGTCTGGCTCCATTGCTTTTAAGCCATACTGGCCGTAATTCATTATAGCTCCTCTTGTAGCCGTTCCATGTATTCGCCCCTTAAAGGCTTTTCTAAATTTAGTTCTTACTGGCTGTAACATTTTTCACTCTTTCTTTTTTTTCTTTGTCTATATCTTTTAAAAATAATTCACCTTTATAAATCCAAACTTTTATACCAATAATTCCGTAGGTAGTTAATGCTTCAGCTGTAGCGTAATCGATATTAGCTCTTAATGTATGAGCAGGAATACTTCCTTCTCTCAACCACTCTGTTCTTGCAATTTCGTTTCCAGCTAGTCTACCACTTACCATTACCTTTATGCCTTTCGCATTTAATCGCATAGCAGATTGCATAGCTCTTTTCATGGCTCTTCTATAAGCAATTCTTTTTACTAACTGCTGAGCAATATTTTCTGCTGCTAAATTTGCATTTAATTCAGGTTTTTTAATTTCTTTTATATTAACGGTAATTTCTGATTCAGTAATTTTAGAAATATTTTTTTTAATTTTTTCAATATCTGCACCTTTTTTTCCAATTACAAATCCTGGTCTTGATGTGTGTATTGATACAACACATTTTTTAGCCGATCTTTCAATTATAATTTCTGAAACTCCAGAATTAAGTATATTTTTTTTAATGTACTCTCTAATTTTAAAATCCTCTATTAAAAATTTTCCAAATTCTTTTTTCTTAGCGAACCAGACTGAATCCCAACCTCTGTTAATACCAAGTCTAAAACCTATAGGATTAATTTTTTGGCCCATTTTTCACCTCTTTTTTCTCAGCAAGCACAATCGTTATTCTGCTAAAGGGTTTTTTTATAGGACTAGCTCTACCTTTGGCTCTAGGTCTAAACCTTTTCATTACTATCCCTTTTCCAACATAAGCTTCTTTCACATAAAGATTGTCGATATCAAATTGGTAATTATTTTCTGCATTAGCAATAGCTGATTTTACAGTTTTACTTACATCAATTGCTATTCTTTTTCTTGTAAAATCTAAATCTCTTAAAGCAACATCTGCTTTTTTACCTCTAATATGGTCTAAAACTAAAGAAACTTTTCTAGTACTTGACCTGACATTTTTATTAACTGCTTTAATTATTAAATTATTTTTTTCCACCGGCGCCTCCTGCAGGTTTCGCTGTTGGGCCAGCGGCTTTCTTATCGGCTGGTGTGTGCCCTCTAAATGTTCTTGTTGGTGAAAATTCACCTAACTTATGTCCAACCATCTCTTCTGAAATAGTAATTGGTATAAATGTTTTTCCATTATGAATCATAAAACTAAGTCCAACAAAATCAGGAATGATTGTGGAATTTCTTGACCAGGTTTTAATTGGTCTTTTGTTTGGAGCATCCTTAAGCTTATCTATTTTTTTTAATAAACTTGGGTGCACGAATGGACCTTTCCAAATTGATCTAGCCATAATTATTTTCTTTTCTTTCTTCTTGTTATTATTAATTTATCGCTTCTTTTAGGCCTTCTAGTTTTTAAACCTTTTGCGGATTGCCCCCAAGGTGAAACTGGGCTTCTACCGCCAGAAGTTTTACCTTCACCTCCACCATGTGGGTGATCAACTGGGTTCATGGCCACACCTCTAGTTTGAGGTCTTTTTCCTCTCCATCTATTTCGACCAGCCTTACCTATTTTAATATTTTTTTGATCAGGATTTGAAACAGAGCCAATTGTAGCTACACATTCACTTCTTACTTTACGTGTTTCCCCTGATGATAATTTAATTATTGCATAATCACCGTCGTAACCAGACAACGTTACAGATGAACCTGCTGATCTAGCTAATTTAGCCCCATTACCAGGTAGTAGTTCAACGTTATGTACTGATGTTCCAGGTGGTATATCTTTAAGTTCCAGGCAATTACCTATTTTTATTTCTACATTTTTACCAGATTCAATCGAATCTCCGACTTTTAAATTTTGAGGACAAATTATATAGTTTCTTTCTTCATCACTATATTTAATCAAAGCTATGTGTGCTGTTCTATTTGGATCATATTCAATACGTTCAACAACAGCTGAAATATTTTTTTTCTTTCTTAAAAAATCGATAATTCTAAACTTATGTTTTTGACCACCGCCTTTATGTCTTGAAGTAATTCTACCAAAGTTATTACGACCACCAGTTACAGATTGACCTTTTGTTAATGGTTTAAAAGAAGATCCTTTCCATAAAGATGATTTGTCGACTATTACGGTTCCTCTTGTAGATTTTGTATACGGTTTAAAAGTTTTTAATCCCATAATTAAATTCCAGTTGTCAGGTCAATACTTTGACCTTTTTTAAGTGTTATTATTGCTTTTTTATATCCACTTTTAGTTGAAAGCTTCCCTTGTTTTAATTTCTTTTTTGTTTTTGTGTTTATTATATTTACTTTAATTACGTTAACTTTAAACAGTTTTTCAATATTTTTTTTAATAGTTTTTTTATTTGCACCACTGTGAACTTTAAAAACTGTTTTATTTAATTCAGATAAAATTGTAGCTTTTTCAGTAATAATTGGTTGTCTTATAGAATCTATATGATTAATTTTTTTCATTTAAGATCCTGTTCTCTAAATTTTTTATTGAACTTTGTGTTAGAATTACATTTTTAAACTTTAAGAGATCATAAATATTAGCACCGTCATCAGAAATAATCTTAAGATTTTTAATATTTCTAGCAGATTTATTAATATTTTTTTCTGAAACTTTATCAGAAACAATCAATACATTAGAAACTTTATTATCGATTAAAAATTTATTAAATTCTTTTGTTTTTTTAATTTCTTTTTTAACGTCAGCTAGAATATGTAAGTTCTTATCGAGATTTTTTTTAGATAGAGTTTGAGCTAGAGCTAACTTTCTTACCTTTTTATTTATTCTTTTGACTTTATAAACAGCTCCTTTAGGTCCATGAGCTACACCACCACCAACAAATAAAGGGGCTTTTTTACTAGCGTGTCTAGCACCTCCAGTACCTTTTTGTGCTATAATTTTTTTAGTTGAACCTCTAATTTCATTTCTTTGCTTTGTTTTAGCAGTTCTAGGTTTGGCGTGATTTAACTGCCAGTCTATAACGAATTTAATTAACTTATGATTAACTTTTAAATTAATTAACTTGTCTGAAACTTCTACCGTTTCTAAGGATTTACCAACTATATTTAAAAGTTTAAATTTCATTGTTATTTCTTTTTACCCTTCGCAGCAGCTGCTTTTTTAAGTTTTTCTTCATATTTTTCTTCCATTGTTTTTCTTCTAACATCTTTAACCGACTCTCTTAATATTAATCTACTATTTTTTGACCCTGGAACAGAACCTTTTAAATATAGAAGATTATTTTCTAAATCTGATTTAATGATCTCTAAATTAAGCATAGTTCTAAATTTATCACCCATGTGTCCTGCCATTTTTTTTCCTTTGAAAACTTTACCTGGATCTTGCCGTTGGCCTGTTGAACCATGTGATCTATGGGAAACGGAGACCCCGTGCGAAGCTCTTAAACCACCAAAATTCCATCTTTTCATAACCCCAGCAAATCCTTTACCGATTGTTTTCGATCTTACGTCTACAAATTTTTTATCTTTTAAAATTTCTAAACCAAATTCATTTCCTTCTTTGTATTCGTCTGTTTTATCCATTCTAAATTCTTGAACAATCTTTTTAGGTTCAGCATTTTTTTTTGCAAAAAAACCTTTCATTTGATTAGTTAATCTTGAACTTTTTGTGTTTAAAAATCCAACTTGAACACCGCTATATCCTCTTTTTTCTTGGGTTATTACATCTAATACCCTACCTTTTTCAACTTTAATGACAGTAACAGGAACTGATTGACCACTTTTCAAAAATTCTCTAGTCATTCCAATTTTGGTTCCTATTAATCCTAGTGTCATATCTATATTTTTATTTCTATATCAACACCTGAAGCTAAATCTAATTTCATTAATGCTTCAACTGTTTGAGGTGTTGGCTCAATTATATCAATTAATCTTTTATGTGTTCTGGTTTCAAACTGTTCTCTACTTTTTTTATCTATATGTGGTCCACGTAGCACTGTGTATTTTTCAATTTTAGTAGGTAAAGGTATGGGCCCTTTAACTTGTGCACCTGTTCTTTTAGCGGTGTTAACAATTTCCTCCGTTGATAAATCAAGGATTTTATTGTCGTAAGCTTTGAGATGTATTCTAATATTTTGTCTATCCATAAAATTAAGCTAGTTTTTTTGTTACCTCGTCTTGAACGTTTTGTGGCACTTTATCATAATGACTGAACTGCATAGTGTATTGAGCTCTTCCTTGAGTTGAAGACCTTAAATTATTTATATAACCAAACATATTAGCAAGTGGTACAGTTGCTGAAATTGCGGTAGCGTTACCCCTTGGTTCAGTTGATCCAACTTGACCTCTACGACTATTCAAATCACCAATCACATCACCCATAAAATCTTCCGGTGTAACTACTTCAACTTTCATCACAGGTTCTAACAATTTTAATGTTGCTGACTGGCATAATTCTCTAAAACAATATCTAGAGGCTATTTCAAAAGCTAAAACACTGGAGTCTACATCGTGATGTAAGCCGTCTAATATTGTAACTTTGTAATCAATTATAGGAAAGCCAGCTAAGATTCCACTTTCAGCTACGCTCCTAACACCTTTTTCTACTCCAGGAATAAATTCTTTAGGAATAGATCCTCCTTTAATTTTATTTTCAATTTCACTACCTTTACCTGGTTCTAAGGGTTCAACACTTAATGTTACTTTTGCAAATTGTCCAGAACCACCACTTTGTTTCTTATGAATGTAGGTAACTTCAGCTGAATTAAGTATAGTTTCTCTATATGCAACTTGAGGAGCTCCAATATTTGCTTCAACTTTGAATTCTCTTTTCATTCTATCTACAATTATATCTAAATGTAATTCACCCATTCCTTTAATGATAGTTTGCCCAGATTCTTCATCCGAAGTCACTCTAAACGAAGGATCTTCCTTGGCTAACCTACCTAAGGCCTCTCCCATTTTTTCCTGATCGGCTTTTGTTTTTGGCTCAACTGCAATTTCAATAACTGGATCAGGAAATTCCATAGGTTCTAATAAAATAGGTTTATCTTCTTCGCATAATGTATGACCAGTAACGGTGTATTTAAGACCCGCTAAAGCAACAATATCTCCAGTTGTTGCTTCTTTCGTATCTTCACGACTATTAGCGTGCATTAATAGCATCCTGCCGACACGTTCACTTTTTTCTCGTGATGAGTTGTAAACGCTTGTTCCTGTCTTAATAGTCCCAGAATAAATTCTTATAAAAGTTAGTGAACCAACAAAAGGATCATTTGCAACTTTGAAAGCTAATGCAGAAAAAGGTTCATCATCTCCAAATTTCATGTCGACTTTATCCTCTGTACCAAGTTTAGTTCCTTCAATTGAACCAATGTCCGTGGGGCTGGGTAAATAATCAACAACAGCATCTAAAAGTGGTTGAACACCCTTATTTTTAAAAGCTGATCCTGTAGTTATTGGAACAAAATTAAAACCTAAGGTTCCTTTTCTTATACATTTTTTGAGATCAGATTCAGAAGGTTCTTTTCCATCAAGATAAGCTTCCATTAATTTTTCATCTTCTTCAACAGCTGCTTCAACAAGTTCTTTCCTATACTTGGCTGCCTTTTCCTTCAAATCAGTTGGAATATCTACGATATCAAATTTGGCACCCAGATCCTCATTTTGCCAAATGATAGCTTTCATTGTAACAAGATCAATAACGCCTTTTAATTCTGCCTCAGAACCAATGGGTAGTTGTAGCACTAAAGGTTTACATCCTAATCTGTCTTTAATCATGTCAACACACATGTAGAAATCTGCACCAGTTCTGTCCAACTTGTTTACAAAACAGATTCTTGGAACTTTGTATTTGTCTGCTTGTCTCCAAACTGTTTCTGATTGAGGTTCGACTCCTGCAACACCATCAAAAACACAAACTGCTCCATCTAAAACTTTAAGTGATCTTTCTACTTCAATAGTGAAATCAACATGGCCTGGTGTATCGATAATATTAATTCTATGTTCATTCCAAAAACAAGTAGTAGCTGCTGAAGTAATTGTTATACCCCTTTCTTGTTCTTGCTCCATCCAATCCATCGTTGCGGCTCCATCATGAACTTCACCGATTTTATGACTTTTTCCGGTGTAATATAAAATTCTCTCTGTTGTAGTTGTTTTACCTGCATCTATATGAGCCATGATACCAATATTTCTATATTTATCTAAAGGATATTTTTTACTCATAATTTTTTACCATCTAAAATGGGCAAATGCTTTGTTAGATTCAGCCATTTTATGTGTGTCTTCTCTTTTTTTAATTGCTGCACCTTTATTTTGAGATGCATCTAATAATTCATAATAAAGTTTTTCAGCCATAGTTTTTTGTTTACGCTTTCTTGTTGCATCCATTAACCATCTTAAAGCCAAAGCTTGTGCTCTTTTTGCTTTAACCTCGACAGGAACTTGGTAAGTAGCACCACCGACTCTTCTTGATCTACATTCTACATTTGGCTTAACATTACTTATCGCTGAGTTAAAAATTTTAATTGGATCTTCTTTATTTGTTTCTTTAATTTTATCTAGCGCGTTATATAGAATTCTTTCTGCTGTAGATCTTTTTCCGTCATACATTATTGAATTAATAAATTTAGAAACAACTTCTGAATGAAATTTAGGATCTGGATAAACTTTTCTAACCGGCGCTTTTCTTTTTCGTGACATAATAATTATTTAGGTTTTTTGGTTCCGTAAAGTGATCTTCGTTTTTTTCTATTTGCAACTCCTTGAGTGTCTAAATTTCCTCTAAGAATGTGATAACGTACACCTGGTAAATCTTTTACACGCCCACCTCTAATAAGAACAACAGAGTGTTCTTGCAAATTGTGACCTTCACCACCAATATATGCAGTTACTTCAAATCCATTTGACAACCTTACTCTTGCAACTTTTCTCAATGCTGAGTTTGGTTTTTTTGGTGTTGTTGTATAAACTTTAATACAAACACCACGTTTAAGAGGTTGCTTTTCTAATGCAGGAACTTTATTACGCATCAAAGGTTTTACTCTAGGTCTTTTAATTAGCTGATTAATAGTCGGCATATATAAATTTTGAAGAAAAAAGTTTAAGGTATGCCTTGATTTCAAGGTACTTAAAGTTAGTGTTTAAGGTTAAATACTACCTTACTTCTAACTATCAAAATTGCGCTAAACTAACATTGAAGCGATAAAAGTCAATATTTAATAGGAATAAAAACAATATTTTTTCTCTTATTCTGCTGGTGTAGTGCTTTCAAGCTGCTGCTTTTCGAGCTGCTGCTTTTTCAACTCATCTATTCTGATTTTATCTTGAGCTTGAGCCTCAGAATTCCAGCTCATTTTAGATAAGCCAGTTCCAGCAGGCACAAGTCGACCAACAATAACGTTCTCTTTTAACCCCTGTAAAGTATCAACTTTTCCTTTAATCGATGCATCCGTAAGAACTCTAGTTGTTTCTTGGAAGGAGGCAGCTGATATAAACGATTTAGTAGAAAGAGAAGCTTTAGTTATTCCAAGTAAAATTCTTTCAAAAATTACTGGTTTTTTGCTCTCTGATTTAAGTTTTTCGTTTAATATTTTAATATCTAAAATGTCTATAGTTTCTCCAAGCAATAATTCTGAATCTCCTGATTCTTTTACCTCTACTTTTTTAAGCATTTGTCTGACTATAGTTTCAATGTGCTTATCATTTATGACAACACCTTGAAGCCTGTAAACTTCTTGAACTTCACTTACAAAATATTCTGTTAATTTTTCAACACCTAAAATTCTTAAAATATCATGTGGAGCTGGGTTTCCATCAAGAAGGTACTCACCTTTTTTTATTTTTTCACCTTGATTAAAATTAACGTGTTTACCTTTAGGTATTAGATAATTTGAGGTTTCACCTTTACTAGATACGATTGAAATTTTTTGTTTTCCTCTTACTTCTTTTCCAAATTCTATTACACCATCATTCTCAGCAATTATTGCGCTATCTTTTGGTCTTCTTGCCTCTAATAACTCAACTACTCTTGGTAAACCTCCAGTAATATCTTTTGTTTTTGAGGTTTCTTTCGGTAATCTAGCTAAAACATCACCAGCTGTTATTTTTTGACCATCTTTAACTGATAAAATTGAATCAGGAACTAAATAGTATCTGGCTTCATTGCCGTCTGCTTTTTTAATAACTTCATTTTTTTCATTTCTTAAAGTTATTCTTGGTTTTAATTCTGAGTTTTTACTTAAAGATTTCCAATCTGTTACTGACTTAGAAGATATACCTGTGGCATCATCTAGTGTTTCAGTAAGAGAAGTACCTTCAACTAAATCCATGTAATTTACTGTTCCACTCGTTTCAGCAATCACAGGTAAAGTATATGGGTCCCATTCGGCAATTTTTTTAGCTTTTTCAATAGTATCACCGTCTTTGAAAAAAAGTTTAGATCCGTAATTTACTTTATATATTGCTAATTGAATTTTATTTTCATCCTCTATTGAAAGCTGAGTATTTCTACCCATAACGATTGTATTTTTTTTAGAATCTTCAATAAGATTTTTATTTATAATTCTTAGTTTACCTTTGGTTTGGGATACAATTTGTGATTCCTCTTTAATTTGAGCTGTACCACCAACGTGAAAAGTTCTCATGGTTAATTGTGTTCCTGGCTCACCAATTGACTGAGCTGCGATCATGCCTATTGCTTCACCTATACTTACTTTTCTACCTCGAGAAAGATCTCTACCGTAACAAGTTTGACAGACACCCCTTTCTGATTCACATGTTATGACTGAATATACATTAATTGCTTTAACACCACCTTTATCAATTTTTTCACAATCAGCTTCATCAATTAGTTTCTTTTTCTTTACTATTACTTCACCTGTAATAGGGTTTTTTATATCATGCGCTGGAGTTCTTCCTAAAACTCTTTCTGATAAACTTACTAAAATATTTCCCCCCTCAATAATCTCAGTAATTGTAATTGAAGATTTAGAGTTACAGTCGGCTATAGTAACTTGCAGATCTTGAGCTACATCACATAATCTTCTAGTTAAATATCCAGAATTAGCAGTTTTTAATGCTGTGTCGGCAAGCCCTTTTCTAGCTCCGTGCGTAGAGTTAAAATATTCTAATACTGTTAAGCCTTCTTTAAAATTAGCAATAATAGGTGTTTCAATAATTTCACCTGAAGGTTTAGCGATTAAACCTCTCATACCAGCCAATTGTTTCATTTGAGCTTGCGAACCTCTGGCTCCTGAATCCGCCATCATATAAACTGAGTTAGTTTCGATTCTATCATCAGGATATACTTTTTCAGCTGAAGATATAGCTTTCATCATTTCGTTAGAAACTGTATCAGTGCACTTAGACCAAATATCGACAACTTTGTTGTATTTCTCACCTCTAGTAATCAATCCTTCAGAATATTGTTTTTCATACTCTTCTATCTTTTTCTTTGTTTCATTAATTAATGATTGTTTTGTTTTTGGAATTATTAAATCATCTTTCCCAAATGAAATTCCTGCTTTAAATGCATGCTTAAATCCTAGTGTCTTAATGTTATCACAAAAAATTACAGTTTCTTTTTGTCCACAAAATCTAAAAATTGTATCGATTATTTCTGAAACGTCTTTTTTAGTTAACAATCTATCAATCAAAGAAAATTTAATACTTGGGTTTTTGGGCAACATGTCTGATAATAGGAATCTACCCGCTGTACTAGTGTATTTTTGAATTAAATCATTACCTTTTTCATCTTTTGTTTTAAAAATTGAAATTATTTTTGAATGCAAACTTATAGATTTTTTTTCTAAAGCATGCTCGATTTCATCAATGTTCGAAAATATACCCTTAATTGTATCGTCTTTCGCATTGGCTTGAGATAAATAATAAATTCCTAACACTATATCCTGACTTGGAACAATTATAGGTTTACCATTTGATGGACTCAAAATATTGTTGGTAGACATCATTAAAACTCTTGCTTCTAGTTGAGCCTCTAAACTTAATGGAATATGAACGGCCATTTGGTCACCATCAAAATCAGCGTTAAATGCAGCACATACCAAAGGATGAAGTTCAATAGCGTTACCTTCAATAAGTTTGGCTTCAAAAGCTTGGACACCTAACCTGTGAAGGGTTGGGGCTCTATTCAATATAACAGGATGTTCTCTTATAATAAATTCTAATGCATCCCACACTTCACTTTTTTCTTTTTCAACTAATCTCTTTGCTTGCTTTATAGTGGTTGCTAAACCAAGTTTATCTAATCTTGCGTAGAGAAAAGGCTTAAATAATTCCAATGCCATTTTTTTTGGCAAACCACATTGATGTAATTTTAATTCTGGTCCAACAACTATTACGGATCTTCCTGAGTAATCAACTCTTTTACCTAATAAATTTTGTCTAAATCTACCTTGTTTACCTTTTAACATCTCTGCTAAAGATTTTAATGGTCTTTTACCTGTACCAGTTATTACTCTACCTCTTCTACCATTGTCAAAAAGTGCATCAACTGATTCTTGAAGCATTCTTTTTTCATTTCTTATAATTATGTCCGGCGCTTTAAGATCTAAAAGTCTCTTAAGTCTATTGTTTCTATTAATTACTCTTCTATATAGGTCGTTTAAATCCGATGTTGCAAATCTTCCCCCGTCCAAAGGCACTAAGGGTCTTAACTCAGGAGGAATAACAGGTACAGTTGTTAATATCATCCATTCTGGCTTATTTCCTGACGTTATAAAAGATTCAACTAACTTAAGTCTTTTTATAGTTCTTTCTTCTGTAACTTTTGATTTAAGTGTTCCTAATAAATCTCTTAACTTTTTTTGTTCTTTTTTTAAGTCTAAATTAATTAAAATATCTCTAACTGCTTCGGCTCCAATTCCTGCAGAAAAAGAATCTTCACCGAACTCTTCTTGTGCTTTTTGTAATTCGTCTTCATTTAGTAGTTGACCTTGTTTTAAGGTTGTTAGACCTGGCTCTACAACTATAAAGCTTTCAAAATAAAGAACCTTTTCTACTTCTTTAAGCTTCATATCTACGGCTAAAGCAATACGACTTGGTAATGATTTTAAGAACCAGATGTGAGCAACGGGACAAGCTAAATCAATATGACCCATTCTTTCACGTCTTACATTAGATTTAGTAATTTCAACTCCACATTTTTCACAAATTATACCTCTAAATTTCATTCTTTTGTATTTACCACATAAACATTCATAGTCCTTTACTGGGCCAAAAATTCTTGCACAAAATAGGCCATCCTTTTCAGGTCTAAAAGTTCTATAATTTATTGTTTCTGGTTTTTTAATTTCTCCAAAAGACCAGGATTTTATTTTTTCTGGACTAGCTAATGTAATTTTAATGCTGTTAAAATTATTTTCAGGCGTTAAATTATTATTGCTAAAATTTTTAGATAAGTTTTTTTCCATATTAATTTAATTCTATATTTAATCCTAAGGCTCTTATTTCTTTAATTAACACGTTAAATGACTCAGGCACACCTGATTCAAAATTTTGATTTCCTTTAACAATAGTTTCATAAACCTTAGTTCTACCAGCAACATCATCTGATTTTACTGTAAGCATTTCCTGTAAAGTATAAGAAGCACCGTAAGCCTCTAAAGCCCACACTTCCATCTCACCAAATCTTTGTCCTCCTAATTGTGCTTTACCACCTAAAGGTTGTTGAGTTACTAAACTGTATGGACCTGTTGATCTTGCGTGAATTTTATCTTCAACTAAATGGTTTAATTTCAACATATAAATAATTCCCACTGTAACAGGCCTATCAAATTTTTCTCCCGTTATTCCATCCCACAAACTAGTTTGTCCTGAGTTAGGTAGTTTTGACAAATCTAACATATTTGAAATGTCAGTCGTTGAAGCTCCGTCAAAAACTGGTGTTGCTATAGGAATACCGTTAGAAATATTACCCGTTAATTCAAAAATTTCTTTTTTACTTAACTTGCTTATAACATCATCGTAATATTTTGTTCCGTAAATACTTTTTAGCTTATTCTTGATTTCATCAAGCCTGTCATCGAATTTTTTCAACATTTCTTTTATTTGTTCACCTAGTTCTGAACACGCCCAACCTAAGTGTGTTTCAAGAATTTGACCTACATTCATACGACTTGGGACCCCTAATGGATTTAAGACTATATCAACAGGTTTACCATTTTCTTGATAAGGCATGTCTTGAGCTGGAACAATTTTACTAACTACACCTTTATTTCCGTGTCTACCAGCCATTTTATCACCAGGCATAAGTCTACGTTTAACAGCAACAAAAACTTTTACTACTTTCATTACAGTTGGTAATAAATCATCTCCTTGTTTAATTTTAATTACCTTATCTTCAAATCTTAATTTGATATCTTCACTGGCATTATCATGTTGTTTTTTCAACATCAGAATATTATTATTAATTTGTTCATCAGAAAAACTTAGCTTCCAAAAATCTTTTACATATAAATCATTTAAATCGCCACTTGTGAGAGGTTTATCAATTTCAAATTGTTTAAATGATTTGTTCAACTTTTTATCTTTAATTAATTCAATTCCTCGTAGTTTGATATTTCTATTTAATATTTCTTCTTCTACTTTTTTATCTTCTTGTACTAATTCGATTTCGGATCTTTCAATAGCAAGAGATCTTTCATCTTTTTCAATTCCATGTCTGTTAAATACTCTTACATCTATCACTACACCAGAACCTCCAGATTTTAATTTAAGCGATGAATCTCTGACGTCAGTAGCTTTCTCTCCGAATATAGACCTAAGTAATTTTTCTTCTGGACTTGAAGAAGTTTCACTTTTTGGAGTAACTTTTCCAACCAATATATCTCCTGGTTTTACCTCCGCACCAACATAAGCAATACCAGATTCATCCAAATTTCTTAAACTCTCTTCACTTACATTTGGAATGTCTCTTGTTATTTCTTCAGCTCCTAATTTAGTGTCTCTAGCCATTGCTTCATACTCTACTATATGTATTGAAGTGAAGACGTCGTCAGTTACACATCTCTCAGATATTAAAATTGAATCTTCAAAATTGTAACCTTGCCAAGGCATAAAGGCTACAGTTACATTTTTTCCTAATGCAAGTTCACCAAGTTTAGTAGCAGGTCCATCGGCAATTATATCTCCCTTTTTAATAATGTCATTAACTTTAACAAGTGGTTTTTGATTGATGCAAGTATTTTGATTTGATCTTTTAAATTTAGAAAGATTATATATATCGACACCAGATTCTGAGAGATCTTCTTCATCTGTTGTTTTAACTACGATTCTTTTTCCATCAATTTTATCAACAATACCATTTCTTTTTGCAACAATAGTGACACCAGAATCCAGCGCTACATCTGACTCAATTCCAGTTCCAACGAGAGGAGACTCAGGTTTTAGAAGAGGCACAGCTTGTCTCATCATATTTGAACCCATTAAAGCTCTGTTGGCATCATCGTTTTCTAAAAAAGGAATTAATGCAGCCGCAACTGAAACAAGTTGTTTTGGGGATACATCTATGAAATCTATATTCTCTCTATTTGAAAGTAAAAAATTTAAATTATTTCTGCATGATACTAGTTCTTCTTCAAAATTTCCGTTTTTATTTATTGGTGAGTTTGCTTGTGCAATAGTAAATTTTTCTTCTTCAATAGCAGATAAATATTTAATTTCTTTTGTAACTTTACCATTAACAACTTTCTTATAAGGACTCTCTATATATCCATATTTATTTACCCTACAGTAAGTTGCTAAACTATTTATTAAACCAATATTTGGACCTTCAGGAGTTTCGATAGGACAAATTCTTCCGTAATGTGTAGGGTGAACATCTCGTACTTCAAAACCAGCTCTTTCTCTAGTTAAGCCACCAGGCCCTAATGCTGAAACTCTTCTTTTATGTGTAATTTCTGATAAAGGATTTGTTTGGTCCATAAACTGAGATAGAGCTGATGTTGCAAAAAAATCTTTTAATGAGGTAGTGATAGGTTTAGCGTTAATTAAATCTTGAGGCATTGCTGATTCAATTTCTATAAAGGTAGACATTTTTTCTTTTACAGTTCTTTCCATACGTAAAAGTCCAATTCTAAATTGATTTTCGACAAGTTCTCCTACCGATCTAACTCTTCGATTTCCTAAATGATCAATATCGTCTACATCACCTTTGCCGTCTTTTAAAGACAACATAAACTTTATTATTTCTATTATATCCTCTTTATTAAGAACAGTTTCTTTTATTGATCCAGTTAGATTTAATTTTGAATTTAATTTAACCCTACCTACCTCAGAAAGATCGTATCTTTCTTTACTAAAATAAAGATTCGTAAAAACTTTCTCAGCTATCTCTATAGTTGGTGCTTCACCTGGTCTTAAAACTCTATAAATATCGTTTAAAGCTTCTGATTTATCATTATTCTTATCAACCTGTAATGTATCTAACATATAAGGTCCTTTATTTATTGGATCAATATTAACAAGACTTAAGGACGTTATCTCCTCTGTATGAATTTTTTCAAGAATTTCTTCTGTTAAAGAAAATCCTGATCTTATCAAAATTTCAGCAGATGAATCTTTAGATTTTACATCTGTGGCAACATACTGGCCAATAATCTCACTGTTCGAAACTAAAATATTATTTAAATTTTTTTCTTTTAATTTTTGTGCAATTACAAAATTTAATTTATCACCCTTGCTTAAATGCTTCTTATTTGTATTAGCGTCTACCAAATCATATGAAAGTTTCATAGGTCTCTTATAATTTTCGGGTTTAAATTTAGTACTCCACATTTTTGATTTAGCGTTATATTGAAATAGATCATGAGTATAAAAAGTATTGATAATTTCATCTCTAGAAAGACCTAAGGAAAATAAAAATGTTGAAATTGGGAGTTTCTTTTTTCTGTCAATTCTAAAGAATAAAATATCTTTTGGATCAAATTCAAAGTCCAACCAAGATCCTCTACCGGGAATAATTCTACAATTAAATAAAAGTTTTCCACTTGAGTGTGTTTTTCCTTTATCATGATCAAAAAATACCCCAGGACTTCTGTGCATTTGATTTACGACTACTCTTTCAACACCATTTACTACAAAAGTGCCACTCGGTGTCATTAAAGGTAATTCACCGATAAAAACTTCTTGCTCCTTAGCTGATTGAATTTGTTTAGTGTTATTTTCTAAATCTATGTCGTAAACAACAAGTCTTAAGTTTGCTTTCAAAGAAGCAGAATATGTTAAGCTTCTTTGTTTGCATTCTAGAACATCAAATTTAGGTTTTTCTAATTTATAGGAAATATATTCTAATGTCGATTTATCTGTTCCGTCTTCGATAGGAAAAATACTTTTAAATACTTTGTCTATTCCTTTTAATAGGTCAGCGGATTGATCTGCTAAAGATTTCGATTCTAAAAATTCATTATATGAGTTTTTTTGAACTTCTATAAGATTGGGGATAGCCAACTCTTCTACAAGTTTACCAAAATTTTTTCTTATGCTTTTCTTTTGAGTAAAAGATAATTCCATTAATAATAATAAAACCCTACTGTACCCTTTTAATTTTACAGCAAGATTAACTTAAATTTTTATTTACTTTAATTCTACTTTTGCGCCTGCAGCTTCAAGTTTTGTTTTCATCTCTTCTGCTTCTTTTTTAGCAACGCCCGTCTTGACATCTTTGGGTGCTGCCTCAACTAAATCTTTTGCTTCTTTAAGACCTAGACCTGTAATAGATCTAACTTCTTTAATAACATTAATTTTTTTATCTCCTACTGCAGAAAGAAATACTGTGTATTCAGATTTTTCTTCTGCTGCTGGTGCTGCTGCCGCTGCTGCTGGTGCTGCTGCTGCTGCTGCTGTTACGCCCCATTTTTCTTCCAATTGTTTTGATAAGTCTGCTGCTTCTACGACGGTAAGTTTTGACAAGTCTTCTATTATTTTATTTAAGTCTGACATTTGAATCCTATGAATTAATTTTTTAAACTCTTTGCGCGAGCTAAAATAGCTATTTTTGAGCCAGGTGCAAGTAAAATACTTATTAATTTTTGAGCTGGAGATACTAAAATACCCACTATTTTGGCTCTAGCTTCTTCTAATGAAGGTAGTGTGGCGATAATAGCCACTTCCTTTTCATCTAAAACCTTACCATCCATAAAACCAGCTATAATTTTAAGTTTTTTATGTGACTTAGCAAACTTAGTTAAAATTTTTGCTGTTGTTATCGCATCAGATGACATTGCAGTAGCAGTTGGGCCAGTAAAGAATTTTTCTAAATCTTTCACTGGAGAATCTTTAATAGCTAATTTAGTTATTCTATTTTTCGTTATTTTAAATAAAATACCATTTTCTCTTAACTCTTTTCTTAATTCATCTAGTTCAACAACATTTAGGCCTTGGTATTGTGCAATCATAACTGACTCGTTTGATTCAAAATTCTTTTTCATTTCTTCTATATAATTTTTTTTACTTTCTTTATTCATCATAAGATTATTTAGCTCCGCTTACTTTGTAAGAGATACCCATTGAAGATGTTATATAAATATTTCTAATTAGTTCACCCTTCATTGCATCAGGTTTTTCTTTTTTAATTGAATCAACAAAAAAATTAAAATTATTTATCAAATTTTCATTAGTAAAGCTTTTTCTTCCAATGGTTGAAGAGATATTTCCATCTTTATCATTTTTAACTTCGACTAGACCATTTTTGATATCTTGAACGGCTTTATTAATATCTGATGCAACAGTTCCTAATTTAGGATTTGGCATCAAACCTTTTGGTCCCAAAACTTTTCCATGCTTACCAAGTTT
>Ga0307986_10001112_pt1 | contig 19821 bp, 20 predicted proteins | sample EllFjometageno82_FD_203170 | JGI IMG/M metagenome (GOLD analysis project Ga0307986, IMG submission 203170) | Marine microbial communities from Ellis Fjord, Antarctic Ocean - #82 | ecosystem: Environmental > Aquatic > Marine > Unclassified | place: Southern Ocean | collected 2014-10-09
CGGCTCATCACATCCTGGGGCTGGAGCAGGTCCCAAGGGTTTGGCTGTTCGCCAATTAAAGTGGTACGTGAGCTGGGTTCAGAACGTCGTGAGACAGTTCGGTCCCTATCTGCCATGGGTGTAGAAAAATTGAGAGGAGTTGCCCCTAGTACGAGAGGACCGGGGTGAACGTACCACTGGTGGACCGATTGTAGCGCCAGCTGCAGTGTCGGGTAGCTAAGTACGGAAGGGATAACCGCTGAAAGCATCTAAGCGGGAAACCCGCCTCAAAACTAGTTTTTCCTATAGAGCCGTCGTAGACTACGACGTTGATAGGCTGGGTGTGGAAGTGCGGTAACGCATGAAGCTAACCAGTACTAATAGCTCAATTGGCTTGATTTATGCACTGAAAAAGTTTTTAGATTAAATATTTTCTCAAATTACAATGTATCCTTTGGAAATAATTTTAACTCAGAGGTAGTTCTTTCTAGTACAAATTTTTCTAACTTTTTTGTCTTTTGTTTTTCTTGTTAATTAAATTGTCGGATAATATTTTTAGAGATTTGTGTTTTAATTCAAGAGTGCATAATTTTATATTTGTTAACCAAGGACCGCAAGACTCATTGTTTAGTATGAATTAGCAAAGTGATCAGAAGTTAAATTTTCTTACAGAAATTGTTTACTATTTTTTTTGTTATAGTTTTTACATGCTTATCTGCATAGAAAAATTTTAAATGTGATTTTTTTGCCATTTTTTTATCAATTTCTTTATCACCTAATAGATAGCTATTTTTGATATCAATCAAAAATTTTTTTTCAATATTTTTAAACATCCCATTGTCTGGTTTTCGTAATATAGATTTTTTCTTATATTTGAGAATTTTACCATTTGTGTGAAAAGGGCAGTATTGAGTGTCATAAATATAAATTTTTTTTTTTTGTAAAATTATATTTATTTTTTTTTGAAAGTCTAAAAATTTCTTTTCTGAAAAATACCCTCTTGCAATACCTGACTGATTTGTGACTATGAATAGGTAAAAATTACCATTGGATATTTTTTTTAAACTTGTAATTATATTTTTTTTAAATTTAAATCTCTTAAAGTTACTTACATAGCCGAAGTCCTCATTAATTACTCCATCCCTATCTAAAAAAACAGCAGGTTTTAAAAATTTTTTGGGGAGTATTTTTTTTGCTAATATTAAATTTCTTTTAATCCCAATATCTATAAAAAAACCATCATGATTTATTCCTTTTATCTTTTTTTTAGTTATTAGTTCTGGTAGCAGTTCATCTTCAAGAGATTTTTTCTTTTTAATTAAATTTAATATTTTTTTATTAAAAAAATAAATGCCCGCGTTCATCATGAATGGAGGCTTTTGTGAAAAAGATATGTTATTTTTTTCGCAAATTTTTAAATTAGATAATTTTTTATTTTCAGAATACGTTTTATTTTTGATTAATATCATCACTCCCAAACAATTTTTCAAAGTGTGAGGTTTAATTTTAAATAAATCGAAATCACAAAAACTGTCTCCATTTATTAATAGGAATCTAGTAGAAATATGATTTTTAATTTTATAGAGAGCGTGAGCAGTTCCTTTAGGATTTTTTTCTATTATCACTCTTATCCTTGAAAGATTGTAGATCTTCTTGTCATATTTTATTTTTATTTTTTCCCCATTGTGTCCAGCGATAATAACTATATTTTTAAACAAATACTTTGAGTAAAACATTAAAATGTAATCTAAAAAAAAAAAATTTTTTATTTTCAAAATAGGCTTTGGAATTTTTTTTGTTAACAACCCCAGTCTAGTGCCCTTCCCCCCCGCCAAAATTACTAAATCAATTTCACTAAACATTGGATATCTTTTATAATTATAATATAATTATAACATAATGAATTTAAATATAAAAAAATTAAAATCACATATAGAAGATACTTTCTCTCTTATTAATAATGACAATCTTATTGATAATTTATTCAAGCTTAAATCTAAAATACTAAAAATAAAAAATAAAAAAAAAAAAATTTTGATTATTGGCAATGGTGGAAGTGCAGCTACAGCGAGTCATGTCAGTGTTGATTTGACGAAGAATTCCAAAGTAAAAACAATTAATTTCAACGAAGCTGATTTTTTAACATGTTTTGCAAATGATTTTGGATTTGAACATATGTTTGAAAAAGCTCTTGAGTATTATTGTGAAAAAGGCGATCTGGTAATAATTTTATCAGTGTCTGGAAATTCTATTAATTTAGTAAATGCTGCTAAATATTGCATAAAAAAAAAAATTGATCTTGTTACATTTTCTGGTAATACAAAAAAAAATAAAATTTTTACACTTAACAAAAAAAATTTAAATTTTTTTATAAACTCAAAGGCATACAATCAAGTAGAAATAATCCATCATTTTTTCTTATTAACATTAGTAGATTTGATAATTGGAAAATTTAAATATGGAACTAACATATGAAAAAAATTTTGATAACAGGCGGCGCAGGGTATATTGGTTCTGTTTTAACAAGATTACTTCTGCAAGAGGGTTTCGAGGTAGAAGTTATTGACAATTTAATATATGATCAAAATGCTTTAATTGATTGTTGTTCTTATAAAAATTTCAATTTTAAAAATATAGACGTTTTAGATCACAAAAAAGTAAACGATTGCATTAAGAATAAAGATGTGGTGATACCCCTCGCAGCCTACGTTGGAGCTCCTTTGTGCAAAAAAAAGAATTCTTTATCCAATCTTGTTAATTTAGAATCTATTAAAAATATAGTCAAAAACACCTCCGAAGATCAGCTCATTATATTTCCCACTACTAATAGTGGTTATGGAATAGGGATCAAAGATGAATTTTGCACAGAAGAAAGCAGCTTAACCCCCATATCTGATTATGGAATTTGGAAAGTTGAAGCTGAAAAAATTATTTTGGAAAGAACAAACTCAATATCTTTAAGGTTAGCGACTGTGTTTGGGGTGTCACAAAGAATGAGATTAGATTTGCTTGTAAATGATTTTACCTACAAGGCTTATAATGACAGGTACATTGTTTTATTCGAAGAAAATTTTAGAAGAAATTTCATTCATATTAAAGATGTGGCCAATGCTTTTTTATTCGCAATTAAAAATTATAAAGCTATGACAGGAAATAGTTTCAATGTTGGTTTATCAGATGCTAATCTAACAAAATTGCAGCTCTGCAAAAAAATCAAAGAACATCTTCCAAAATTTGCAATTCAGTGTTCCGATTTAGATAAAGATGAAGATCAGAGAGATTATATCGTCAGTAATGAAAAATTTGAAAAAATTGGATGGAAACCGAAATTTTCATTAGACGATGGAATCGTTGAGTTGGTTAAATTTTTTCAAATGATAAAAAAAAACAGCTACTCAAACTTATAAATGATAGACTATACAAAAGAAAAAGTTTTAATTACAGGCAGCTCTGGTTTTTTAGGCTCTCATTTAGTTAACCTATTTAAGAAATATAAAATCAAAGTATTTGCAGTTAACTCAACTCAATTTGACCTCACAAAATTGAACCAAACAAAAAAAATGTTTGAAAAATACAAGCCAACGATAGTTTTTTCGTTAGCAGCAAAGGTGGGGGGAATTTTAGATAATAAAAATTTTAAAGCCGACTTTTATTATAAAAATATTTTAATCAACGCTTATATGTTTGAGTTGTGCAAAAAATTTCGAGTGAAAAAATTAATAAACGTAGGAGCGGGCTGCGGCTATCCCTTGTTATTAAAAGAGCCTCTCCGCGAAGAAAAAATCTGGGATGGATTTCCTCAAGTTGATAGCGCTCCATATAGCATGGCAAAAAAAATGATACTTTTGCAAAGCATAGCTTACAAAGAACAATATGGACTAAATAGCGTTACAATTATACCTAGTAATTTGTATGGAGAGTATGATAATTTTAATTTACAAAAATCACATGTTATTCCAGCGCTCGTTAGAAAATTCTATGAGTCAAAAAAATTTAATAAAAAAAATGTAGAGATATGGGGATCCGGTAGGGCGCAAAGAGATTTTATTCACGCATGTGATGTGGCCAAGGCATTATTTTGTGTTGGAAAATTATATAATAATGTGATGCCCTTAAATATTTGTATCGGAAAGCAATATTCACTAAAATTTATTGCAAATATTTTAAAAAAAATTTCAGGTTTTGATGGTCAAATAATTTGGAATAAGAATATGCCCGAAGGACAAAAAAGTAGACAAATGTCGAGGTCTAATCAGAAAAAAAAATTAAAAATATGGAAACCAAACGTTAGTATATCTAGTGGCTTGTTAAGAACATACGACTGGTTTGAAAAAAATTATAACACAAATGATATCAGGTTATAAAAGTCAGATGCTCAAAAATATACATTGCATCAATTTAATTTTTTTTTTGCAAGAGAATTTTAGTGATAATAAAATAAACTTAGTATGTTCTGATAAAATCTTAATAGGTATAAAAAAATATAAGAAAATTCCCCCCAAAAAAAAAATTGAACTTACGGTTTCTAGGTTTGTACTTTTGGGTACAAAAAAAAATAAAAAACTTTCAAACCACTTTTTAAATATGAATTTTGTAAGTGTTGTTAATTTAATTCAAAATCTTAGGTATTTGTAATTTGATAATATCGAAAGCACCACTACGAGTAACGTTTTTTGGTGGTGGTACAGATTTTGAAAGTTATTTTAAAAAGAAAAAAACCAGAACTTTTGGATCAGCAATAAATAAATTTTCATATATCTTTTTAAGAGAATTGTCACAAATTGACGATTGTAGATTTAGAATAACACACTTAAACAAAGAGCAAGTCCAACGCTATAAGGACATACAGCATCCTGTCTTTAAAGCTGCTCTAGATATTACAAACCTAAAAAAAAGCAGACTCGAAATTAATTATTTTACAGATTTACCACCCTATTCAGGTACAGGATCCTCATCTGCATTTGCCGTTTCTTTATTAAGTGCTCTAAATTTTTATAAAGGAAGATCAATTTCAAAACAAGAGTTGGCAAATCAAGCCATATATCTGGAAAGAAAATATTTAAAAGAACCCGGTGGATATCAAGATCAGTTAACAAGTGCATATGGAGGGTTGTGCCTTTTTGAGTATTGCAAGAGTTACATTAAAAAAATTAAAATAAAAGCAAACATAAGAATGAAGCAAACTATTAATCAAAACTTTGTAATGGTTTACACTGGTGTAAGAAGAGATGGACCAGAGCTAATAAGGCAACAGTTAGTCAAAGATAAAAATAGAGAAGCAAAGCTTAATGCGTTTACATCGCAAGCAGATGAGTCTTTAAAATTTTTAGAAAAAAGAGATCTTGTAAGTTTTGGAGCATTGCTTAATCAGGCTTGGTTACTTAAAAGAAAAATGCCAAAGGTTTCCTCCAATGCTTTAGATAAAATTTATGAGAAAACTTTAGAATCGGGATCTTTAGGGGGGAAATTGCTAGGAGCTGGAGGAGGAGGTTTTTTTTTATGCTTGGTGCCGATTGAAAAAAAAAATATTTTTAGAAAAAAAATGTCAGGCTTTGATGTAATTGATATAAGTGTTAATGACAATGGAGTTGAGACAAAATTTTTAAGTATATAAAATTAAAAAAATAATTAATTTCAAAAATCAGGATATATATCAGTCGATATTCCCACAGAGTGCTAAAAAAAATTAAATAATTTTATAAACTTATTATTCTATAAATTTATTGATAGTATTTCTTTTTACCTTGGATTTACCATTTGCTGACAAATCAGATCTTGTTTTTGTTAATACAAGACTTCCTTTAATCTTTTTGTTTGTAATATCAATCAAGCAATTACTTTGTTGCGCGGAATTTTTTTCTATTAAAATTCTCATAGATATTCTGATATTATTTTCACTATTATTAGGCTGGGTTCCGTGCAGCAAACTAGGGTGCCAGTAGTGCATAGTGCCCGCCTCCCCCAAAAGTTTATAAATTTTTACTAATTTTTTTTTTTGATAATCGTTGGTATATTCAAAAAAATTATTGCTATTTTTTTTAAGATTATGTGGAAATACCGTCGCTCCAAGTAAATGACTTTTTTTTAAAATATAAAGTGGTGAAGTTTTATCAGTAACTTTATCTAGATATATATATGCTGTTATAAAATCAGAAGCCCTATCTGGAAAATCAATAATATCCTGATGGAAGTCTATTCCTCTAAAATAGGTCATATCTCTATATTTTTCCTTTATAAATCTGCCCATATTAGCTACCGGATCATTATTAATTATATTTTGAATCCACCTTGGTATAATTTTATTTGGAAGCGCAACTACAAATTTATAATCTAAAATTCTGCATTTTTTACCCAAAACCATTTCTAATTCTTCACGAAAATTTTTGTTAGAAAAAATAAAATTTGTATCTAGTTTTTCTGCTAGATTCCTACCAGGCATTGGATTCACACCACTGTAAAGTTGGTTATTTAAGTAATTTTTTTCACTTAAAAAAATATTTTTAAAGCTTCTGGTTTTTGCAGCTTTAGAGCTAAGGTTTTTTATTTTCTTTGGGTCAAAAAAGAATGGTTTTGAGACATAGCCTTCAGTTAAAAATTTTTCTCTCTTAGTTATTTGCATTTCTTTTGTAATTATAATTCATTAATTGCATAAAAAAAAACATTTTTTTACTAAAAAGATTTTTTAATTGAATGTTTTCTCAAATTAAATGATAAATAGGTAATTATATTAATTTCTTGCAATTGATAATGCCAAACAATCAACCCTTATGAAAAATAAAAAAATAATTTGTTTTGATCTAGATGAGGTTATTTGCAAAAATAAAAGAAATAAAGAGAACCTTATCCTTTACGAAACATCAAAACCTATAATCAAGTCTATCAAGATAATAAATCAATTATACAGAGAAGGTCATCAAATAGATATTTTTACAGCAAGAGGGATGACTCGTTATAAGGGGAATATTAATTTAATTAAAAAAAAACTACAAAAATTAACTTTACTGCAGTTAAAAAGTTGGAAATTAAAATTCCACAACTTATATTTTGGAAAGCCTTATTGCGATTTTTTTATTGATGACAAAAGCTATGGCTTTGAAAAAAATTGGCAAAAAAAAATTAGAAAAATACTTAAGTCTAAATTTTAATTTCTTATCTAATTCCTGATTATTGTTTAGAAGTTTTATTGTTTTAATTAATTGGATTAAACTCATCTACAGTTATATCAAAATTGTCAATTATTTTTGAATACTTTTTTTTAATAAAAATTCTGCCTTCCTTCCATTCTTTTGCAGCAAGAGACATAGATACAATCTTAATTTTTTTTTCATTTTTGATAATATATTTAATGACATCCTTGTTTTCTTTAAAGAAGAATTTTTTATGAAATTTAATTATTTTAGAATTAGTTTCTAATATTTCACAACCAATTTGCATAAAAAAATTTTTATTAATGCAATAATCAATGAGACTAAATTCTAAAGATGGTCCAAGACCATAAATATTTTTTTCAGTTAGATAATACGACCATTCTAATATTTTTCTTTTTAAATTTATATTATTTAAGCTTACCATTCCCAATGCTTTATTTTCATTAGTCACAACAAAAACAATTTTTTTTTTATTATATTTCAAATTTTCTATCCAGGCAAAATGTTCATCACAGCTAATTTTGTGGTTAGTATACATTTTGGAATGGACGTAAGTTGAATTTCTAATATTTAAAATCTCTTTCTTTTGTTTTTTATTTACTCCTAAAATATTCTTTAAATAAATTTTATACATGCGTAGAAATGATATTAGTTTTTTTAAATTTTAATTAAAGATTTATTGATTTTAACTATATTTTTTTCTTTAATTAATGTTATTATATTACTTATGGATAGCAAAATTATTAAAGTTAATAAATATTTAAAAATAATAGATAAAATTGAAAAAGTAAGATCCAAAAATAATGTTAACTGGATGGATGTTTTGAGGCTTTCCCTAAAAAATGCACCCAATCAAACTATAAAATTAATTAAATCAATTAATCAGCAAGATGAAAAAATATCTAAATTATTTAAATCAATAAAAAATGCTTAATAGTTAAATGGCCACTGTTGTTAAAAATTATAGAAATTCATTTATAGAAGTAATTAATGAAGAAATAAGGATTTTAATGGATCCTTGGGTCACAACAGCTAATGAAGGTTCTTGGGCAGCATCTAAAAAAGGAGGTGAATTTATAATTAATTCTTTAAAAACAAAAGAGATCGATTATATTTATATATCCCATCTACATACTGATCATTTTGATTTAAATTTTCTAAAAAAAATAAGAAATAAACAAAAAAAAAAATTTAAATTTATTATCAAAAAATTTAAAGACAATAGATTAAAGAATCAAATTATTTCAAATGGGTTCACAGAGTCCGAGGTTGTAGACATTCCTGAATTCGAGATGTTTAATTTAAGCAAAAATTCTAAGATAATTATTTTACCTCAAATGTCTAGCTCCAACACCAAAAATGAGTATATAAAATACGATCTAGACACGTCTTGCATTTTTATTGATGAGAATGTTTCCCTCTACAACCAAGTAGACAATCCTTACAGTATAAAAGATTTAAAATTTATCATGAAAAGATTGCAAACAAAAATTAAAACCAAATTTGACCTTGCCTTCATACCCTATTGTGCTGCATCTGAATTCCCACAATCTTTTATCAATTTAAAAAGATTAAATGAGAAAAAAAAACTAATAGATTTTAGAATAAAAAATTTTCTTTCTATTGCTAAAAATATAGATGCAAAAAATATTATTCCCGCAGGAGGAACTTATTTGTTAGATAGTATTTTTTCTAATTTGAATAAATTTTTAGCCATACCTAAATTTAATAGAATAGATAAAATTTACAAAGAATCAAAAAATAAATTTACATTAATAAATCCTGAAAAATATTTTTTTGTAGCGGACAAAAATACCATTAGGTTGGAAAAAAATACTTTTAGAAAAAATTTTCAAAGCGTAATTGTCAAATCAAATAACAACATTAAATACAATACAATTAAAAATAGTTTTTCTAAAAAACAAATAGTCAGGTTAATTCAAAAATTGGAAAAAAACATGCCAAGTTTTAAAAAGAATTTGTATGATATGACAAAAACAGAGATTGAAATTAATGTATGGCCCAAGCAGCCTACTTTAATTAAAAATTTACTTAAAAAACAACCCTCCATTTCTCATAAAATTATATTTGAAAAAAAGAAAAAAATAAAATTGAGAATTCATTTGTACTATAAGTTACTATTGGCTGTTATTTATGGACGTGTTTCATGGAACAATGTTCAAAATCACTGTTTGTATGAAAGAAAACCAAACATTTATGAACCAGATGTTATTTTCTGGATGAATCTTTATAAATTTCAAAAGAAAAAAAAATAAGCAATTTTTCTTTTAATTTGTAAATATTATTAGATAATCTTTTGTAATGAGTTTTAAGAATTTTAAACCTATATTTTTCATAGCCGAAATTTCAGCTAATCACTGCGGCTCCATAGATCTTGCTAAAAAATTAATTTATGCCGCAAAAATTCAAGGAGCAGATGCTGTTAAATTGCAAACTTATACGCCAAATACAATTACAATAAAGAGTGATAAAAAAGACTTTAAGATAAGGGGAGGCTTGTGGAATGGGAAAACTTTATGGGACTTGTATAAAAAAGCTCAAACCCCATTCGAATGGCATGCGGATTTATTTGATTATGCAAAAAAATTAAAAATAACTTGTTTTAGTACACCATTCGATGAAACTGCAGTCGATCTTTTAGAAAGCCTTAATTGTCCATTCTATAAAGTTGCTTCATTTGAAATAAATCATATCCCGTTAATTAAAAGAATAGCTCAAACTAAAAAACCAATAATCATTTCAACAGGTATGGCAAATCTTGAAGAGATTGATTTGGCTTACAAAACTGCAAATAAGAATGGCGCTAAAGATATAATTCTTTTATATTGCGTTAGTAATTATCCATCAAAAATTTCAGATTTTAATTTCAATAATATTAGGATCTTAAAAGAAAGATATAATTGTAAAGTTGGTTTTTCAGATCACTCCATAGACAACAAGGTTGTTGCGGCAGCTATTGCGGCTGGTGCTGAAGTGGTTGAAAAGCATATAGCATTAAATTCTCAAAAAAATGCTCTCGATATAGCATTTTCATTAAAGGAAAATGAAATCAAAGACTATGTTAAAACCATAAAAGAAACATCTTTGTTGATGGGTAAGAAATTTTTTTTCAGAAATAAAAATGAAGAAATAAACTTAAAATTTAGAAGATCTATTTATACCATTTCTGACATCAAAAAAGGTGAGAAATTTACTAAAAAAAATATCAAAGTTGTCAGACCTGGATTTGGTATTGAGCCAATTTATTTTGAAAAATTATTAGGCAAAAAATCACCATTTCATTTAAAGAAAGAAACATCATTGAAAAATTTAATATTAAAAAAATTGCACATCCCTATATTAAAATGATTATTTATAGCTTACCGACAACTAAAAATAGATTGTAATTTTTATATGAATAAAAAAATCATTATATTTATTGAAAAGTATGATGGCTTTATGAAAATTTATATTAATAATATTGTTAAATCTTTACTAAAAAGAAAATTCAAAATTTTTTTATACCACAAAAGTAATATAAAAATAAAATATACCACTTGTATCGTACAAAAAGACTTGGAATATTTTTTAAGAATGCATGATCCAAGAGTTTATGAAGAACTATTATTATTTGCTAAAAAAAAAGATATACCTAGAATATTTATCCCAAGGTTCTCATTTCCTGAATATTTATATTCCGCAATAATAAGCATAAAATATAATCATAAAATATACCTTTCAACGTTTGCCTTTGAGTTATTCTCCAAATCTATTGGTAGATTATCAATTTTAAAAAAACTTCTTTTGGAAAAAAAAGTAAAAAAATTATTAATACATTCAGTGCTTAACAAATATTTAAAAACGCCAAAAAAATTTTCAATGAATAAAAATATTCAGAAAAAACTATTTTTTGTATCTGAGCCAAGATACCACGCGGATAATAAGTTTTTACCTGTAAAAAAAAGAAGATCGCATTATTTTAAGATATTGTATTTTGGGAATTTTTTTTATGGAAAGGGTTTGGATATTTTAATCAAATGCACAAAGGGTATTTCTAAAAATATCAAAATTATCATTGCGGGAAATGGGGAAACGTTAAATTATTCTTTAAAAATTAAAAAATATAAAAATATAACAATACTCAATAAATATTTTTCAAACGATGAAATGTATAAATTGTTTAAGTCAGTTGATGGGATTATTCTTCCCTATAGAAGAACATATACTTATGGAACAAGCGGTGTGCTTGTGAATAGTGCACAAGCATTTAAACCCATTTTAGTTCCTGGCATTTATCCATTCACGGAAGTTATAAAAAAATATAAATTAGGAAGAACTTTCTTAGTCGAAAATTCTGACAATATGAAGAAAAATATCAAAAAATTACAAGAGCTAGTTAAAAAAAAATATTTTAGAAAAAATTATTTTTCTAATTATTTAAATGATCTTAATAATTGGGATGATTTTATTAAAAAAATATTGTAATACTCATGCATGAGATTTTTAGTAACAGGAGCGGGCGGTTTTATTGGCGGTCATTTAGTCAGTAGTCTTATTGAAGATGGGCATGATTTAATTTGCGCTGACATTAAGCCATTAAAATATTGGTTCCAAACTTTTGAAAATGCTAAGAATATAGAAGTAGATCTTAAAGATTATGACAGCTGTTTAAAAGTTACCGAAGGGGTTGATTTTATTTATAATATGGCATGCAATATGGGCGGCATGGGGTTTATAGAAAATAATAAATCTGAATGTATGCTATCAGTTTTAATAAATACTAACCTCTTAAGGGCTTCTGTAGAAAATAAATGCAAAAAATATCTATTTTCATCATCTGCCTGCGTCTACAACTCATCTAAACAAGATACAAATTTTATTAAAGACTTAAAAGAGGAAGACGCTTATCCTGCAAGTCCAGAAGATGGCTATGGATGGGAAAAATTATTTAGCGAAAGAATGTGCAGACATTTTAAGGAGGATTATAGTCTGGAAACAAGAATTGTTAGGTATCATAATGTGTATGGTCCATTAGGGACCTATGATGGAGGAAGAGAAAAAGTTCCAGCAGCATTATGTAGAAAAATTGCAAAAGCAAAAATTAATAATGAAGAATTTATAGAAATCTGGGGAGATGGAGAACAAACTAGAAGTTTTATGTTTATAGATGATTGCATACATGGAACCAAAAAAATTTTTAACAGTGATTTTCGAGAACCTATTAATTTAGGTACAAATTATCAAGTAAGTATTAATCAATTGTGTGGAATTATTGAAGAAATTGCAGATTATAAAGTTAAAAAAAAAAATATATCGGATAAGCCGCAGGGAGTTAGGGGTCGTTCATCTGACAATGCTTTGATAAAAAAAGAATTTAATTGGGAACCTGGTATAAAATTAGTTGATGGGCTCAAAATAACATATGATTGGATTTTTAATCAAATTTTAAATGCAGATGATAATAAATTTAGCAGAACTTGACTATAGTAGGTTAATCAAGTTTTGTATTAAAAAAATTAAACAGCTTCAATAAGAGTATTATTAAAGATTTTAAGAATTTTTATATGAAAATTATCCCTTATGGACGTCAGCATATTAATTCCCAGGATATTAAGCTCGTTACTAGCGCTTTAAAGGAAGATTTAATTACAACAGGAAAATATATAAAAAAATTTGAAAATAATATTTCAAAATTTTTAAAGGTAAAATATGCGATCTCTTGTAATAGTGGAACATCAGCACTTCATTTGGCTTTAATATCTATAGACCTAAAGGCTGAGGATATAATTATAATGCCTTCAATCAATTTTATAGCTGTTTATAGTATGGCCAAATTAATGAATGCCAAGATTTTTCTTGCGGATGTTGATCCTTTAACAGGGCAGATGACTCCTGACACATTACTTGAATGCATTAAAAATAATAAATTAAAAAAAATCAAAGCCATCGTCACTATGTATTTGGGAGGGTGCCCAGAGAATGTTATTAAGTTTTATAAAATTAAAAAAAAATTCAGTTGTTATTTAATAGAAGATGCATGTCATGCATTGGGATCAAAATATCTTTATAACAAAAAATATTTTCCGATAGGTTCTTGTAGACATTCTGATGTTTCGGCATTTTCCTTACATCCTGTTAAAAGCATAACAGCAGGGGAGGGTGGCTTTGTAACTACAAATAGTAAAAAATTATACAATAAAATTGTATTATCTAGGTCACACGGGCTTGAAAGAAATAAAATGTATCATTGGAAGTATCAAGTTAATAATTTGGGTTTTAATTATAGATTAAGCGATATTAATGCTGCCTTGGGTCTGAGTCAGTTACAAAGGATATATAAATTTTTAGATCATAGAAAAAAAGTTTATGATTATTATGTTAAAGAGTTGAGTGTTTGTTACAATACATTGAGTTTTCCGAAATATAATAAAAGAAATATTTCATCTAATCATTTATGCTTAATGTCTATTAATTTTAAAAAAAATATATTTACTAAAGATAATTTTTTTAAATTTTTAAAAAAAAATAAGATAATTTCACAATATCACTATATTCCCATTTATAAATTTAAAACTTTTAATGAAAGAAAATATCATCATAAAGGAGCTGAAGAATATTATAACAAAACAGTTAGTCTTCCTATTTTTTATAAATTAAAATTTTCTGAACATAAATATATAATTAAAAAGATTAAGTTCTTTCTAAAAAATTTTAACAATAAAGTTTATTAATATTGTCATGAGTATAAATAATTTTACTAATCATAATCAAAAATATTTTAAAAAAAATTATGAGGTTGAAAAAAATAATGAAATTTTAGTAGAATTTAATGGCTGGCAACTAATTCATATAATAAATTCTTATTTAGCAAATGTTTTGTCTTTTAGATTGAAAGCAAGGATTAAATCTTTTCCCTCTGATAATGCTTTAAATTTGAATTTTTTTTCATATATTATTAAATATTTTAAGTGGAGAATCAGCAATTATCTGGCAGTTAAAAACTTTGTTATTTACAAATCTTTTAATGTAAAATTCTTCTTTTTACCTAATTTGAATTTTACCCAAAGATTAAATAATAAAAAATTATATCATTTAACAATTCCCAAAATTCGCAATAAGTCTGACTTGCTAAATTTAAAGATCAAAAACATACACATTGGTGATTTAATTTATAATTCTTATTTATTGGATTTTAAAGAACCGATTAATATCAAAGATCGTCGCTTTCAAAAATATCTGTACAAGTCTTTGGGATTATTTATATTTTGGCATGATTATTTGAAGTCTCATAGCGTTAAAGCAATTATTTTAACACATTCAGTTTATTTATCGGCCATTAATCTTAGGATAGCATTGAATTTTGGAATTCCAGTATATTCTGCTAATGATGAGATTGTTTTTAAATTTAGTAAAAAAAATTTACACCCATGGATGGATTTTGCTAATTATAAAAAAACTTTTTCATTTCTCACAAGAGAAAAGAAAATAGCGGCCATCAAAAAAGCACAGAAATATATTAGTTCCAGAGTTTCTGGTTCTATGAAGTATTTTCATGACAATTATAAAAAAAGCTCTCCATTTCAGAAAGATAAATATACAGGTAAAAATAGAGTTATCTTAAAATCTAAAAAAATAAAAATATTAGTAGCCGCGCATTGTTTTTTTGATAGCCCACATGTTTTTGGAAAAATGTTTTTTAAAGATTTTTATGATTGGATGAATTACTTAGGTAAACTTTCTTTAAATACAAATTATGATTGGTACATAAAAACTCATAAAAATTTTTTTCCACAAACTAGGATTATATTAGACAATTTTACAAAAAAATATAAGAAGTTTAAATTACTTCCCGCAAGCACATCTCACCATCAAATTATAAAAGAAAAAATTGATCTTGCTTTAACTTGCTACGGAACTATAGGATGGGAATATCCTTTTTTAGGAGTGCCAGTTTTGCTTGCTTCCGCTAACAATCCATATATTAATTATAATTTTAATATTAAGCCAAAAAATTTTAGTGAGTACGATATGATTTTAAAATCTTTAGATAAAAATTTTATTTCACAAAAAAAGGAAAAAATAAATAAAAATGAAATTTATGAATTTTATTTTATGAATTATTTAAATGGAAAAAAAAGCTGGTTACTTCAAGGGCTTGATTTAAAAAAGTATTTTGAATTATTTCAACTTATAAGAACAGGAAAAATTTGTTACTCAAGCAAAATTTATCAAATTTGGATAAAAAACCTTACCCCAAAAAAACATGAACTGATTATTAAGACGCTAAATAATTACTTTGATTCAAGTAAAATTTCTTCAATTTATTTGTAAATATATGTACTTAGCCATAATACCCGCAAGATCAGGAAGTAAAAGATTGAAAAATAAAAACATAAAATTATTTTTTGGTTATCCTCTTATTCGATATTCAATACATCAAGCTTCGCTGTCTAAATTGTTTAAAGAAATAATTGTATCTACCGATAGCAATAAAATAAAAAAGATTGCAATAAAATATGGTGCAAGCGTACCTTTTTTAAGACCAGACAGTTTATCAAGAGATTTGACCCCTGTGCACAAAGTTTTAATTAATGCTCTTCAAAAAATTAAAAAAAATTACCTACCAAAATATTTTTGTTTAATTTATGCAACTGCTCCACTAATAGATCGATACGACATTATTAAATCTATCAATTCTTTAAAAAAGACCAAAAATAAAATGGATGGAATTTGTTCCGTATGTAAATATGATCTTCCAATACAAAGGGCACTCAAAGTAAATAAAAAAAATTTTTTAGAATTTGTTAATAAAAAGTATGCCTTTGCAAGATCACAAGATTTGCAAAATGTTTATTACGATGCTGCTATTTTTACTTGGTTTAATACTAAAAATTTTCTAAAGAAAAAAGGAACTGATCTTAAGATTTTACCCTATATTCTTCCAAGCAAAAAGGTTCAGGATATTGATACTATAAAAGATTTTAAGATGGCAAAATCTAAATACAAATTCTCAGATAATTTTTAAAATTTAATATCTACACAAAAGTTACAAAGCTGTTTTTATTTTTTAAAATAAAGTTTTATATCTTTTTTCATTATATTATTTGGAAAATCTAAATTTGGTATTGGATAATTTCTATAATTTTTTAATTTTTTGTTTATAAATTTTGAATTTATAAATGTGATTTCCAAAGCTTGAGGAATATTTTTTATAGCAGGTAAAAAGTTATTTCCATGAATATGAATTATTGAAAGATTTTTATTATTTTCGATAAAATTAATGATTTCTTTCATATTTTTATTGGCATTTTCAAATTCTATTATTAACCCTAAAAAGTCGTATTTTTTTATTTCATGAATTATAGAATATTCGTCACCGTCAATATCTATTTTTAAAATAGTTTTTTTATGATTAATTCTATTTGCCTTTAAAGCCATTGAGAGCGGATAATTTACTTTAGAAATTTTAATTTTATGATGCTTATTTTTTTTAATTTTAAAAAACAAGATATAATCAATAAATGATAAAAATTTTAAATATTTTCTAAATCTAATAGATTTCCATAGCCAATAAAAAAAATGCCTTATCCAATAAAAAAAATTAATTGTATGATCATAAACATAGATTTTACATTTAGGATTTTTTTTTATTAAATCAGATTCAAATCTAAAGTTATCACCAAGTCCAAATGTTAGGAGGAAATCGGATTTTTTAATTATTTTATTGCTTAATATATAGCCACCATCTGATTGATCTCCAAGTCTTACTAAATCTTTTGTATAATATTGAGGGTAAAGTATTCGTTTCATCGAATAAGTGCTCATTTTTTATGATTGTATTCAAAAGTTTCAAATTTTAAATTTGATTTATTTTTTTTATACCATTTAATTGTTTCGTCCAGCCCTTTACTCAAGGGTATTAGATTTTTCCAAGATAAGTGTTTATTGGCTTTTTTGGAATTTAGGAGATATTTTTGATCTTTAGCTAGGCGATCTTTGGAAAAATATACAAGTTTAGAAAATGGATAATTCATTTTTTTACATATTTTTTTAACTAATTTTTTAATAGTTACCGTTTCCGTTGAAGATATATTGTAAGTTTCTCCTTTTTTTCCATGCTTTAAGGTTTTTATAATTGAAGAGCAAAAATCTTCAGGAAAAATAAATGACCTAATTGACGACCCTTTGCCATGAATGCGTAACTTTTTTTTTAGCAAGATATACATTATTGTTTTTGGAATTATTCTATACAATTGTTGTCCTGGACCATAAAAATTTGCAAATTTTAAATTAATCACATTGAGATTTTTAAATTTAGAATATATATAAAAAAAATTATCAGCAGTTGCTTGTGTAACAGCATAAGGAGTTGAGGGAGCAAACTTATCATCTTCCAAAATTGATTTATTATTACTTCCATAAACTTCAGGAGTCGATATTCTTATAAATTTAATTGGGTGTTTTATATTTAATAAACTTTCAATTAATTTAAATTTTCCAAGACAGTTAGTGCGAATCCAGTCTTCAGGTTTTTCCCAGCTTTCTCCAACCATAGATTGACTGGAAAAGTCAATAATATTTTTGATTTTATTTTTGGAGATGTAGCTAAAAATATTTTTTCTTTGGGCGTCATTATTTATGTCAAATTTTATGTATTTAAAATTATTTTTATTAGTTATGTCATTATAAATTTTAATTCTTGCCTCTTTTGATCTGCTTGTTGCTGTAACGTGATATCCCTGCTCCAAGCAGAATTTTACAAATGATCTGCCAGCAAAAGAATTACTTCCAAATAATATTATTTTATTTTTTTTCATTATTATTAATTTTTTTTTTTAACCAATTTATCGAAAAATTATTTGGACGACTTTTAATTTTTTTTTCCCTCATTAGCCTTAAGAGGTTTTTTATTTCTGAATCTATTGCTGTTGTAAATTTAAATCCACTTTTGATAGCTTTGTCCGAACTTAATCTGTACGATCTGATATCATCCGACTTTGTATGGACTATTTTGCATTCTGGTATTAATAATTTAATTTTATCTGCAGTTTGGTTTACGGTTAAATTGCCTTGAGATATATTGTAAATTCCTCTCATTTTTTTTTCTTTTAAACAGTGTAAATAAAAATTTACCATATCTTTTACATGCAGGTAGGGCCTCCATTGTTTTCCTCCAAAAATTGTAATCTTGTTAAACTTAAAGGCATGATAGCATAAAATATTTATAGTAAGATCCAATCTCATTCTTGGAGAATATCCATAAAGAGTTGAGGGCCTTATTATTATTGTTTGAAAACTTTCTTTATAACTGAGCACAATTCTTTCAGCTACCATTTTAGATTTATTATAAACAGATATAGGTTTGCAAATTAGGTCTTCAGTAACACTTTTTTCTTTCTTTATCCCATAAACACTCCCGCTGGAGGCATAAATGAATTTTTTGATATTATTTTTTTTTGCAAAATCGCAAATGATCTTAGTTCCAAGACAGCTAGTTTCCCATGCAAATTTTTGATCAATATCTGCAGCGTTATCGTTTGCTATTGATGCCAAATGAATCACACAATCAATTTTTTTGAAGTCTGAATCTTTTAAATTAAGTATGTTTTTTTTTAAGATTTTAAGTTTTTTATTTTTAACCAAGTAATTTCCGAACCAAAAAGTATCAACAACTGTTATTTTGTAATTTTTTTTTAAAAGTTCCTGGACTAATAATGTGCCGACATATCCACCACCTCCAGTAACTAATATTTTTTTAATCATATTTTAAGTGTTGTTATTGTGTAATATAAAAATTATTATCTTAAAACAAAAAAAATGATACCTTTTTTAGACCTATCTAAAGACTATATTAATTATAAAAAATTTATAATCAAAAGTATGGATAAGTTATATTCTGAAGGAAGATTTATTCAGGGTGAAGAAATAGAAATATTAGAAAAAAAAATTCAAGATTTTTTAAAAGTTAAATATTGTTTAACATTAAATTCAGGAACAGACGCCTTGTTATGCGCTCTTTATTCTTTAAATTTTAAACCAGGTGACGAAATAATCACAACACCAAATACCTGGTATTCAACTGTCGCAGCAATCATGCATTTAAGGCTTGTACCAAAATTCGTTGATGTGGACATGGATCAAAATATGAATATTGATTTAATTGAAAAAAATATAAGCAATAAAACAAGAGCTGTTCTAGCAGTCCATCTAAATGGTAAAATGTTAGATGTTGTAAAGCTTAAAAAAATTTGCAAAAAACATAACATTAAATTTATAGAAGATTCAGCCCAGTGTTTTGGTGGAAACTATAAAAATATACAGCCTGGACAATTGTCTGATGTCGCATGCTTCTCAACCCATCCCACTAAAACTTTTTTTTCATTTAGAGATGGAGGTTTTCTGGCTACAAATAATAAAAATATTTATGAAAAAATTAAAAAATTTAGGAATCATGGAATTGGTACAAAAGAAAGAAACGTATGTGATGATTGGGGAGTAAATTCTAGAATTGATAATTTGCAAGCTCTAATTTTAACTAAAAAATTAAAGAATATTAATCAATTAATCAAACAAAGAAAAATGATTGCAAATTTTTATTTAAATAATTTAGATCCTAATCTTTATGCCGTCCCCTCAAACAGCAAAACAGCAAAACACACATTTCAATTTTTTGTAATACATGCAAAAAACCCAG
>Ga0307986_10001115_pt1 | contig 19802 bp, 21 predicted proteins | sample EllFjometageno82_FD_203170 | JGI IMG/M metagenome (GOLD analysis project Ga0307986, IMG submission 203170) | Marine microbial communities from Ellis Fjord, Antarctic Ocean - #82 | ecosystem: Environmental > Aquatic > Marine > Unclassified | place: Southern Ocean | collected 2014-10-09
ATAAAAGATCAAGATAACTGTGATCCCATTTATCAGGATTCGATGTCCACGCACCATGAATACCACTTGTTATTTGATTTTCTCCTAATCCATCTTTTTGAGTCCATCCAAAACCTTGTTCTTCAATCTCAGCAGCAGCTGGTTCTACACCTGATTGAGCGTCACTTGCACCATGCGCTCGACCAATAGAATGTCCACCAACAGTAAGTGCAGCAGTTTCAACGTCGTTCATAGCCATTCGACCAAAAGTTTCTCTAACATCGTGCGCTGTATTTAAAGGATCAGGATTACCATCTACTCCTTGCGGGTTAACATAAATTAAACCCATTACAACAGCAGCTAAAGGATTTTCTAAAGAGCTTCTATCATTTTTATCAGAGTAACGTTTATCTGTTAACCATTCTTTTTCAGAACCCCAGTAAACATCTTTTTCAGGATGCCATATATCTTCACGACCAAATGAAAAGCCATACATTTTAAGTCCAGCTTGTTCATATCCCATGTTACCAGCTAAAATCATTAGGTCTGCCCAGCTAATTTTGTTTCCATATTTTTTCTTAATCGGCCAAAGCAATCTTCTTGATTTATCTAAGTTCGTATTGTCAGGCCAAGAATCTAAAGGAGAAAATCTGTGATTACCTGTCCCGCTTCCACCACGGCCGTCTGAAATTCTATAAGTTCCAGCTGAGTGCCATGCCATTCTCACAAACAATCCAGAGTAAGTTCCTAAATCAGCAGGCCACCACTCTTGACTGTCTTTCATTAATTTTAGTAAATCTTTTTTTAAAGCTTTGAAGTTTAATTTTTTAACTTCTTTTTTATAATTAAAACCTGGTAGAGGATTAGTTTTCGTATCGTGTTGATGTAAAATATCTAAGTTAAGAGACTTCGGCCACCAAACTGTAGTAGTTGTTTGTTCTGCTTTTGTCATTGTGCCATGCATTACAGGACATTTTCCTGAACCGTTTGTTTTACTTTGTACGCTCATTTTTTTACCCTTTTGTTAATAATATATTAAATGTTAACACGATATTGACATAAGATATAATTATATTTAATTATATACAATATAACTTTTACTTATGATCAATATATCAGTAAAGCAACTTAGGTACTTCCTTGCGGTTGCTAAACAAAAAAACTTCCAAAAAGCAGCTGATGAATGTGCAATTTCACAGCCAGCCTTATCTATGAAAATCAAAGAACTCGAAGGGACACTTGGTCAACTTATTGAAAGAGGAAGTAAGAAATTTTATTTAACTCAAACTGGACAAGTATTAGTCAATAAAGCAGAAAATATTATCCAGTCATTTGATGACCTTAAGCACCTAGCAAATAAAGGAGATGGTATTAATCAATTATCTATTGGTGCAATTCCAACTGTCGCTCCTTATTTGTTGCCTAAAATTATTAAAACTATTTCTAAACAATATAAAGATATTGTAATTGAACCTAAAGAAGCCGTCACAGATAAATTAGTTTCCTATTTAATTACTGGAAAAATAGACTTAGCTATTTTAGCTCTTCCAACTTACGAACCTTTATTAACCGAGGTACCTCTTTTTGAAGAAGAATTTTTATTAATTCGCCATATAAATGATGCAAATAAACCTGTACCAAATAATAAAGAATTAACAAATATGAAATTACTACTACTAGAAGAGGGGCATTGTTTAAGAAGTCAGACACTATCTTTTTGTAAAGTAACTTCTGTACCAAAAAATATTATGGAAGGCACCACACTTACAACATTAGTTCAAATGGTTAGCTCAGGTATCGGTGTAACATTAATTCCTGAAATAGCCGTACCTTTTGAAACAAGGTCGGCTAAAGTTTCAATTAGTAAATTTCAACAACAAAAACCAAAACGAACTATAGGGCTAGTTTGGAGAAAATCTAATCCATTGTTAAGACAATTTAATGAAATTGGGATTTTGTTAAAAAATTTAAACCAAATAAAATAAAAAGATATGTTTTTTAAAAGATTATTTTCTAGAAGTAATTTAAAACTTGAAGTTGATGATGGTGGGCGAGCAGCAGCAGGTTACAAGGGTCAAGCTGGTGATTGCGTAGTTAGATCCATAGCTATAGTAACGGGTATGCCATACCAAAAAGTTTATGACGATTTATTTAAAGCTAATGAAGAATTTAGAAATACATCAAAAACAAAACTTGCAAGAAGTTTAAAACAAAAAAACGATAGCCCAAGATCAGGCACGCATAGAGTAGTATTAAAGAAGTATCTTGCTCAATTAGGCTTTCAGTGGACACCTACAATGTTTGTTGGTCAAGGATGTAAAGTACATTTAAAAAAAGAAGAACTTCCAAGTGGAACTTTATTGGTGTCTTGTTCAAAGCATATTACTGTCGTAAAAGATGGGACCTTACATGACACACATGACTGTTCTAGAAATGGAACACGTTGTGTCTATGGTTATTGGACTAAAATAAACTAATCTTTATTAATACGAAAAAAAATAAATTTTTTAATTTCATCAAGTAAATTTTGATCATAACGCATCATGTGATCGTCGTTATCAATAAAATATTTAAATTTTGGCTTATTAGCTTGGTTAAACAATTTTTGACCCATAGTAAAAGGAACGATAGTATCTAATCTTCCGTGTAATATTAAAAGAGGCGAACTAATATTGGTTAATTTTTTTATTGTCTCGTATTTATCTTTTAGTAAGTATTTAATAGGTAAAACCGGATAATATTTCTGGGCAAGTTCTACCATAGAGGTAAAAGGGGACTCCAAAATAATTCCTGCTAAATCTTTATTTTGTGCAGTTTCAATTGCTACAGCCGTACCTAGAGATTCACCATATAAGATAAGATTTTTTTCTTTAACACCTTTTCTTTTTAACCAATCTAACGCACTTCTTGCATCTTCGTATAAGCCTTGTTCACTGGGTTTGCCTTGGTTGCCACTAAATCCTCTATAAGCAATAATTAAAAAATTAACATCAAACTTTGATAGCTCATTTAATTTGTAGTTCCGATTTCTTAGATTCCCAGCATTTCCGTGAAAAAAGAGTATAGTTTTTTTGTTAATTATATCTTTTTCATGCAGCCAAGCTTTTAGTTTTATCCCATCTTTATTTTGAATAAATATTTCCTTGTAATTAAAGCTGATTTTATCTTCTTGATAACCATTATCCAAAGGATGATAGAGTAGATTCCTTTGAAAAAGATAAATATAAGCAAGAACTATAAGATAAATTAGTAAACTCAATAATACAAAAATATAAAAAAATTTATTCATAGTTTAATTTGAAAAAAGAACGGTTATAATAGTTATATGGATATAAATTTGATTCTCCTAATAATTATCTCAATTTCTTTATTAGTTTTAATTTATTTTGTTGTTTTTAAAAAAAAAAAGAATGCTGCGGATGAAACAAAAGATAATTTAATCGAAGAAATTACTCGTTTAAAAGATACGCTTAATCAATCCATAAACAGTCAAATGTCTAATATGTCGACTTCTTTTAACTCCTTATCAAAAGATGTGACTAGAGATATGACTAAGGCTTTAACAGAAGTTGACCAAAAAGTTGGCACTTTCAATAAACAAGTAGAAGGGCTAAGCAAAAGCTCAGAAAACTTTACTCGAATTTTATCAGGAGTAAAACAATACGGAGTATTAGCTGAATTTTCATTGGCCTCTCTATTAAAAGACTTATTACCAGCTTCTCAATTTATAGAAAACGTTAAAATGAAACCCGGTGAAACCCAAGACACCGTGGAGTTTGCCGTTAAACTTGAAGATGTTTTAGTCCCAGTTGATAGCCACTGGCCTATAGAAAAATATAAAGCCATTGATGATGCTTTTCAAAACAATGACAAAGAAGCTTTAGCCGAAGCAAGAAAAGACTTAGCTACAGCTTACAGAAACAAAGCTAAGACCGTAAGTGAGAAATATATTGCACCACCAAAAACAACAGATTTTGCAATTGTCTACGCTCCAACAGAAGGCTTGTTTGCCGAATTATCTAGCTACCGAGATCCAAAAACAAAAAAATTATTACTACAAGAACTTATGACTCAATACAAAGTAACAGTAGCGGGACCAAATACACTATCTGCGTTACTTCAATCTTATCATTTAGGTTTTCAAACTCTAAAAGTACAAAAAAACGCAACTCAAATATATGGAGATCTTAGGAACATAACAGCAAGGTTTGAAAAACACTTTTTGGGGATAACTGTTCTTAGAAAAAAATTAGATGAAGCAATGAAAGCAACTGATCTATTTGGTCGTGACGGAAGATCTATTATGCGTACTTTGGAAAATATTAAAGATCCAAATAGCAGTGATGATAATGATAAAGTGTCAACTCTACCGAAAAGTTCAACAAGTAGTTATGGACAGGCAGAAGATTCAATTGAAGAAAAGATTGAAAAAATTAATTAATCCATTACTTATAGCTTCCTAATGTCAAATTTTGTATTTTACGATTTTGAAACAAGCTCATCTAATAAATCTTGGGGTCAGATAATTCAGGTTGGAGCTATTTTAACTAATGATAATTTAGAAGAGCTAGATCGTTACGAAGCAAGATGCAGACTTAGCCCTAGCATTATTCCGGAGGCCATGGCTCTCATCGTAAATAAATCATCACCAAAAATGTTAAAAGGTGCAAATCTTTCTCACTATGAAATGATTAGACAACTTGTTGAAATATTAAAGCGTTGGGGTAAGGCTACATTTATAGGTTTTAACAGTATCGATTTTGATGAAGAGTTTTTAAGAACAACTTTATTTCAAACATTAGAATACCCTTACTTAACGAGCACAAGTGGAAATAATAGAGGCGATCTACTAAACTTAGCAAGAGCAGCTAATCTTTATTACCCAAATACGCTTAAAAATTCCATAAGCGCAAAAGGAAACGCAGTTTATAAATTAGATCAAATGGCACCTCTTAATGGTATTGAACATGGTGATGCCCACAGTGCCATAGGCGATGTAATTGCAACCTTAGGAGTTGCAAAAATTATTTCAAAAAAAGCTCCGAGTGTTTGGGAGGCAAGCCAACTAACAACCAATAAAGACTCAACTTTAGAAGTTATAAAAAAAGAACTTTATTTTTGTACAAATGAATATTTTTATGGAAAAAGTAGACCTTATATACAGGCTTTTGTTTGCCAACATCCTAAATACCAGTGGCCAAAATGTTTTGACCTAAAACATGACCCTAGCATTTATCTAGATATGCCAGCGGAAGCTTTAAAAGTTGCAATGGGTAAAAATCCTAAATTCTTAAGAACAGTTAGGCACAACAAACATCCGATCATCATGAATCCCTCATACGGAAACGAATTTGATGAATATAAGATGATAGGTGAGGAAAAATTAGCTGCCAGAGCTAAGCTTATAAAAGATCATAAACAATTCGCGGAAAAAATAAGCTTAATTTTACAAGATGAAGCTGAAGAAAAAGAGCAGACTAGATCCCAAGAAGACGTCTATGAAGAGGAAAGTATTTACACCAAGTTCACTAGCGCAGAGGACAATAGAATTATGCCAGAATTTCACAAAGCAGACTGGGAAAAAAAGCTTTCAGTTTTAGATAAATTAAAAGATGAAAGGCTACACTATTTTGGCAGGCGTTTAATTTATGAGGAGAAACCTGAAATACTTCCTAAGGAGGAATACAATCAAATTCACAGAACGATCGCAAAAAGACTTTTAAGCACCAGTACTGAAAAATGGAATACAATTCCAAGAACATATTCTGAGATTGACACTTTAAGAGAAAAGTTTGAACGAGAAGGGCAGCCAGAAAAGCTAGTTATACTCGATAATATTAACGTATATGTTGAGGAAATGGAAAAGTTTTATAATGCTGTCTAGTTGACTTTAATAAAAAAACACTTATTTATAAAATATCAATGGCCACAAAAAAAATCACAGACGAAAGTTTTGAAATAGATGTTGTTAAGGCATCTACGCCAACAGTAGTAGACTTTTGGGCTGAGTGGTGCGGTCCTTGTAAACAAATCGGTCCAATTTTAGAAGAAATTTCAGATGAACTAAAAGATCAAGTAGTTATAGCCAAACATAACATCGATGAAGAACCTAATACCCCTACTAAATATGGCGTGCGAGGAATTCCTACAATGTTGTTATTTAAAGATGGCCAACTAAAAGCAACCAAAGTTGGTGCTACAACAAAATCAAATATTGTTTCTTGGATTAAAGAAAATATTTAGTTCCTACCGAGAACTTCTCCAACTAAATATAAGCTTCCAAAAATTACTACTGTTTTATTTTCTTTCGAAGATATTTGCTTTAAAGCATTTTGAACATTACTTGCTATACTAGTAGATACATATTTTTTTCCTATTTTCTTTAATTTATCTGCTTTTAACGCATTAGGTTCACCTGGAATAGTAACAGTAATTAATTTTTCAAATATTTTATTAAACGACTTAATAAATTGATGAGGTAATTTATTTTTTTGCATTCCCCAAATTCCGTAGATAGGTCCTTTTAATGTTTTAAGATAATTGCATAAATTTTTAGCACTTGTCATAGAATGACAACCATCAATTATTAATTTTTCATTCGGATTTAATAATTTCTTAAATTTACCTACTGTTAGATATTGAACTCTTCCTTCAAATTGAATTTTAGGAATTGTTTTTACAATAATTTTTTTAGGTACACCAAAATCTAACGCTACTTTAATAGCAAGAGCTATATTGTCTACCAATCCTTTAGAGTGAACAGTTTTAGATTTTATTGGAATAGAATTCTTTTGATCTTGATAGTAGTAGTAGTCTTTAACTTTTTTAACTGCAAAATTGGAGGCATAAATTTTTTTGCTTTTATTGAATTTTAAAATATTTTTAATAATATTTAAAGTCTTTGGCTGTTGTTTTCCTATATAAATAGTTGTGTTTTGTGATAGAGATTCTAATTTCTGCCTACAGATCTCTTGTAAAGTTTTTGGTTTTACCCAATCTTGGTGTTGAAAGTTAATATTAGTTATTATTTGAGCCTTAGGATCAGTCCATAAATTAGTACTATCCTTTTTGAATAAAAGACCAGCTTCAATTAGATGATAGTCAATATTTTTTTGATTTCTCGCAGCTAAAATATAAACACAGGTTAACAATTCAAATAAGGTTAGTTTCAAACCTGTAGCTTCTGCAAGTTTTATATAATTTTTTATTTGTTTATTGGTGATATATTTGTTTTTCAACCAAAATCTATGTCTAACATCATAAAGATGAGGGCTGGTAAATGTTGTTATATTTTTTTTATGAGCTTCAAAAAAATATTTTAGAGATGTTAACGTACTCATTTTCCCATCGCTACCTATAATATTAATTGGATTTTTTAATTCTAGATGAGGAAAAGCAAGAGAAGTTAAAACTTTTTGGATACGCTCAAGGTCTAGATTAATTCTTCGGCTATAACGCTTTTGAAGGTTTTTGTAGAGATCTCTCGATTGTGACAACATTTGATGTGTCAGTATTAGCCTGAGTTTCTTCTTTTTTCAATAAAACACTTAGAAGTGTGCCAATTGTATTTCTCAAAAATAGTCGTTCAATCACAAGGTCTATTCCTCCATGATCTTTTACATATTCTGCAGTTTGAAATTCGTCAGGAAGCGTCTCACGTACAGTATCTTGAATCACACGTCTCCCTGCAAAACCAATTGTGGCTTTAGGCTCGGCAATTAATATATCACCTAGCATTGCCCAAGAAGCTGTAACACCACCAGTAGTTGGATTGGTTAAAACTACGATGTAGGGTAAATTATGTTTTTTTAACTCGTTAACTGCAAGTACAGTTCTGCTCATTTGCATTAAAGCAATCGCTGACTCCATCATCCTTTGCCCTCCAGAGCAGGAAAAAAAAATGAATGGGTTTTTATTGTCGATAGCATGTTGAATGCCGTGGATAAAAGCCTCACCTGAGGCAGCCCCAAACGATCCACCAATAAATCTAAAATCTTGTGCACCAACAGTTACAGAAATATTATTTATTTTACCAGTAGAAATAGCAACCGCATCATCTTGTTTGGTTATTTTTCTCGCTAATTTAAGTCGGTCAGTATATTTTTTTTTATCAACAAAATTAATTGGATCATCTTTTGGTAAAGGTGTTGGAATTAAATCAAATTCTTTATTATCAAAAAATGTCTCAAATCTTTCTACGCAGGTTAGTTTGTGATGTGCACCACATTTAGGACAGCAATTTAAATTTTTTTGTAAATCTTCTTTGTAGATTAAGTTTTTACACTCACATGTTGTCCATAGAACTTGATCAGAATCAGCTGTTTTTTTTCTAAATAAAGAAGCAATTTTTGGTTTTATAAATTTTGTAATCCAGTTCAAATGATTTTCCTTTTTAAATTACGTACTATTCTACTTAAGTTTGTGACAGGATTTTGGCGTAATTTCAAGGATCTTGTAATTTCCTTGCATAATTGACTTCCTACAACCAGTCCATCTGTATTTTTTAATGATGCTATAGTTTTAGTTGTTATTCCAAAACCAATAACTATATTTTTCTTAGAGCTAATTTTTTTAATTCGCTTGTAATTTGCTAGAATTTTCATAGGTGAAACTTTTAGTTTTCCACCAGTTGTAGACAACATACTAATATAATAGATCATTTCATGTGAATCTTTAATAATTTTTTTTATTCTTTCTATAGTTGTCGTTGGAGAAATAAGCTGAATGAAGTTTACTGATTTTTTTTTACATAAATTGGCAAAAAGCTTGTTTTCTGGATGAGGTAGATCAACAACAATTAACCCATCAACTCCAACTTTTTTACATTGCTTAAGAAAAGATACCTGACCATATTGTAGAATTAAATTGAAGTAACCCATTAAAATTAAAGGTTTAGCGTATTTACTTTTTTTAAAATCTTTAACAATTTTAAAAACATCATTTAGTTTAATACCATTTTTTAAAGCACGGTGTGAGCTTTCTTGAATCTGCTCACCATCAGCTATCGGTGTGTTATGAGGAAAGCCCAATTCAATAATATCCGCATGTTGAGCTATAGATTTGATAATTTCTAATGACTTATTTTTGGTATTATCACCCGCAACAGTATAAGTTAATAATGCTGGTCTCTTCTCTCTCTTACATTTCTCAAAGGCTTCAAAAATTTTTGAACTCATCTTTTATAAAATCCCAATCTTTTTCGTATAATAAATTCATCCTTCAAAGAGTCTCCACAGCTATTTACAACAATTACAGTTGAAGCATTTAATTTAGGTGCAAGTTTAATGGCTTCAGCAAAAGCATGAGATGGCTCTAAGGAAGGCGAGATATCTTCTAACTTAGTAACCATTTGAAAAGCAGTTAATGCTTCCTCGTCTGTTGCAGAAGTGTATCTAGCTCTTTTTGCGTCTTTTAAAAAACAATGGAGCGGAGATATTCCAGGATAGTCTAGTCCAGCCGAAATAGATTCAGTGTCACTAATCTGGCCTTCTTTATTTTGCATCACGTATTGTTTAGCACCATGTAAGATTCCAATCTTTGCATTATTAGATAATGGAGCAGCGTGATTTTTACTATTTTTAGGCCCACCTGCTTCAACACCAATGAATTCAACTTGTTCAGAACTATAGTTCATAAACTCACTCCAAAACCCCATGGCAGAACTTCCACCACCAACACAATTAATTAGTTTTACCTTTTGAGGTATTTTACCAAAAACATTTTTCATTTGAATCATTAGTTCTCTTGAAATTTGAGCTGTACTCCAAGCACAAATTTTTACAAAGATATTAGGTCCAACAGTTGATCCCACACACATATGTGTAGATTCACAGTTTGCAACCCAATATCGCATACACTCACTAACTGCTTCAACCAATGTTTGACTGCCAGAATAGACAGGTACAATTTCAGCCCCATTTTTTTTCATAGCATCTACATTTGGTTTCTGCCTTTTAATATCTTTAGCGCCCATGAAAATTTTACATTTCAGCCCAAATTTCTTAGCAGCCATACTAAGCATTTTTCCTGCGTATCCAGCTCCTGTATCCCCAACCACATATTTTTTGCCAGCTTTTTTTGCGATAAGGCAGTGAACAGTTGCGTTATAAATTTTGTGAGCTCCACCATTAGCTTCTGATACTACTTTAGCCCAGACTTGAGCTCCACCAAGATGTCTAGTTAAATTTTGTAGTTTAATAAAAGGTGTGGGAGCACCTATATAATCATCAAAATAATAATCTCTTTCTTTTACAAATTTTTTATCATGCCGTAATTTTTGAAAAAGTTTGGTTAAATCTTCAATAGGTTTTTTCAAAGTCTCAGGCACATAAGAACCACCAAACTTTTTAGCATATATTCCATATTTATCATGCTGGTCTATTAAAGAAATATTTTTTTTAATTTTAATCATTAATTTGTTTTATTTTTTTCAAAAAATTTTTAATTTTATTTAAGTCTTTTACTTTATCTGTTTCCAAAGCTCCAGAAACATCAACAATATCTGTTATTTTTTTTAGGTTTTCAAGCATGTCTATATTAATATTACCTGCCAGCATTTTTGTTATAGAAGAGGGAACTTGCTTAATCCAATTATAATTCCAGCTCAAAGACTGATGTAAACCAGAGCTATCGAAAAGAATAATATCTGCTACTTTTTCATAAATTTTATATTTTAAAATATCTTGTTCTTGTTTAACTTGAAGTGACATAATTATTTTTTTTTTATAATTAATTTTAATCTCTTTTATTTGTTTTTCTGAATAATCTCCATAAATTTGAAAATAATCTAAATTAAGATTAGAAAACTTTTTAAATTCTTCCTCAGATGGATTAACTAAAACACCCACGTAAAAAGAAGTTCGCTTATTTATCTGCGTTAATTTTTCAGCAGTTTGATAGTTAATAAATCTGTGACTTTTTTTGTAATTTAAAATAAAACCACAGTAGTTTGAGTGGTTAGAGACACAAGTTTTTACTTCTTCGGTTGTTTTTAAACCACATACTTTCGCTTGCATTATTTTGCTGAATTAATGATTTTTTTTATATTTTCTAATGGATCACCTTCACAAATAGGTCTACCGATTACAGCAAAACATTTATCATCAGCGATAGCATTAAACTCTTTATAACTTAAAGTTCTTTTTTGATCTTGTGTATTTTGACTCCCCCTGATGCCAGGGCAGAAAATTTTAATGTCCTTTGATATTTGACGTGCAAGTTTGATATCTTGCGCGGAAGCAATAATACCAGAAAGTTTTGCCTTGAACATAAGTTCAATTAATATTTTAACTTGATCTCCTACATCGTGTTTTATTCCAATTTGTTCTAGGTTATTTTTATTCCATGAGGTTAGAACACTTACTGCCAAAAGTTCTAAACTAGTACCAGCTGCTGCTTTCTTTGCTGCCTCTAACATTTCTAAAGAACCTAAAGCATGAACAGTGAGATATTGAATAGATTTAATTTTTGATATAACTTTTATAGTTTTTGCTACTTGATTAGGAATATCAAATATTTTGGTGTCTAAAAAAATAGGTAAATTAAATTTATTGAAGTCCCTAATTCCTGCTAAACCAATAGAGTTGTAAAGCTCTAAACCTATTTTAATTCCAGCTAAGTAATCTTTAGTTTTTTCTGTAACCTCTAAAGCTTTGCTTAAAGAGTTGAAGTCCAAAGCTAAGAATATATTTTTTTTCATTTGTCGGTATTTCTATTTATTTCTTGTTTTAAATGTTTTGACATTTTAAAGGAAACTTTTTTCTTTTCAGGCACGTAGATAATTTCACCTGTTTTAGGGTTTCTGGCATTATATTTAGCTTTTACCTTCTTTATTGAAAATCTTCCAAAATCTCTTAACTCAACTGATCCTTCTTTAGCTAAACCATCTGAAATCGTACCAAATATAATGTCAAAAATGGCCTCGACCTGTGGACGTTTCAAAGTAGGGTGTTTTTTGTGAAGTAGTTTAATTATTTCAGACTTAACCAAGAACTATTCTTCTTCTTTTTTCTTTTTTGTAGCTGGTTTTTTCCCCAAAGCTTTTTGGAAAATTCCTGCTAATGTTGCACCTGACTTAGCTGCACCAGCACCAAATTTGGCAACTAAACTTTTCTCTTCATATACTTGAGCAGCTTTAACACTTAAAACTACTTCTCTTTTAATAAGGTCTAGATCAGTAATCATAGCATCTAAAGCATTGCCAGCTACAAAAATTTCTGGTCTTGCATCAGCCGATTCTTTTGCTAGCTGATTTTTTTTAATCATCACAATGATATGTTTATCAGGATCTACAGAAACTTTAACTCCTGTTTTTAGAACTTCATGAACCCTTGTGGTAATAATTGAGCCTTCTTTTTTCTTATTTTCTTTAAACCAGTCAAATGGATCCTTATCCATTGCTCTAATTGAAAATCTAAGTTTATCGTCTTTTAGCTCTATAACTTTAACTTTTATTTTTTCTCCTTTTTTAAATCTTTTAATGTCTTGATCTTTTTCGCTATAAGAAAGCTCTCTGTGATGTAGCATTCCTGTTAATCCACTATCTAAATCGGCAAATATAGCTTTATCGGTTATGTTACTAATTGTAGCCTCCACAATCTCTCCAACTTTGTCTGCAATTTCTTTCCAGGGATTAGGGAGTGTTTCTCTAAATGATAGTGAAATTCTTTTAGCTTCACTATCAATCGAAACAATTTTGATCTTAACTTCTTGTGATGCCGATAAAATTTTTGATGGTTGAACATTTTTATTTGTCCATGACAACTCCGAACTATGTATTAAACCTTCTATTCCATCTTCTAGCCTGATAAAAGCTCCGTAATCCATTAGTTTTGTAACGGTTCCTGTGTAAATGGAACCAATTTTGTATTTTTTCTCTAAGCTATCATAAGGATCTTCAGTTAAAGCCTTAACTGATGCTGAAACTCGGTTAGTTAATTTATCAATCTTAGTTATTTTTACCTTCATGGCTTGGCCTATAGTAACTAGATCTGAAGGTTTTTTTACTCGACCGTGCGATAAGTCTGATACGTGAAGAAGGGCATCAATACCTTTGATGTCTAAAAATATTCCCCAATCGGTGGTAGCTTTAACTTTTGCGTCATCAATGATGTCACCTTCTTTTAAATTCTTCAACGCTTCTTTAGCGTCAATATCTTTACTCTTTTCCAGGACCGCTCTTCGACTTGTACAAACATTTCCTCTTACTTTATCAATTCTAGTTGCTATAACCTTTAAAGGAACATTCATTAGATGGTCAAATCTTTTAAGGGGTTTTATATCAATCTGTGAAGCAGGCATAAAAGTAGGTAATCCATCACATGTTGCAATAAAACCTCCTTTAACTCTTCCTGTTATGTATGCTGTAATTTCCTCACCTGTTTCAAAAACTTTTTCCATTCGATTCCAAGCACTCATTCTTCGTGCTTTCTCTCTTGAAATTACGATTTCTCCTTTGAAGCTTTCTATTCGTTCTAAATAGACATCTATTTTAGAGCCAACTTTTAGTTCTGCTAACTCATCATCATTTTTGAATTCTTCTACAGGGATCATACCCTCCATTTTCGCTTTACAGTCTACGACAATAAAATTTTTAGTGATTTCAGTTACAGTAGCTTTGATAATTTCGTTTTCTTTAAGCTTTCGATCTTTAAAATCTTCATTTAATAGGCTTTCAAACTCTTTTTGAGAGCTAGATAGTTCCTGATTAATTGTTTCAACTGCCATATTTATCTTTAATTTTTTTATCTATTATTTCAGACATTTTGTTTACCATGCCTTTGATATTTTTTAATTTATCAGTTTGCACAATTACCGCATTTTCCGCTTGAATCAAAGGAGAATTTTTACGTTTTTTATCTGAATTATTACGAATACGCATAGCTTTTTTGACATCAATAAACCTAATCCTCCTGTCATTTTTCCGAAGTTCTTTGAATCTTCTCTTAGCCGCAACACTTAAACTGCAAACAAAGAAAAACTTAATATCAGCATTAGGTAGAATTACTGTACCAATATCACGTCCTTCAATACATACCTTGTTATGATTCTTTACAAATTTTTTTTGAAATATTTTTAAAATATTTCTGATTTTTCTTTCTTTTGCAATAACAGAAACAAATGTAGAAATTTCTGGAGAATGTAAATTTTTATTATCTAATTTTTTTAAATTTAAATTATTAAAACATTTTTTAAGAAATCTTATTTTATTTTTAGGTTTATGTTTTAATAGTTGAAAGCTTGCATATCGATAAAGTAAACCAGAAGATAAAAATTTTAAACCATATTTTTTAGAAATTTTTTTTGCACCAGTAGTTTTTCCGCTTGCTGCTGAACCATCTGCTGCCACAATTAATTTATAATGCTTTTTTAATTTCAAATTTTCCCCCAAGTAATTTAATCGTTTCTAGAAAAGAAGGTGCGGATGTTCCAACTGTTTCAAAGTTTTTTATTTCCGCTTCTATGCCCGTAGCCAGTGATAAAATTACTGTGCTCATACAAATTCGATGATCTCCTAGGTTAGGTACTTTAATGTTTACGTTATTTTTTTTTGGTCTTGGGTTACCAAAAATTTTCATTTCACTCTTACTTGACTTACATTTAATACCTATTTGAATTAATATTTTTTTCATTTCTTCAATTCGATTACTTTCTTTATTTGCTAATTCTTCTATCCCTTTAAAAATAGACATCCCTTTTGTTAATGCAGCAATTACAAATAGAATAGGGTACTCATCTGTAGCTGACACGTAATAAATTGAACTTGCTTTTATAGGTTTAAGTTTACTATTTTTGATATGAATGTCACCAATAAGTTCGTGATTAATTTTTTTAATATTTTTAAATTTAATTTTAGCTCCATGTTTTTTTAAAAGATCGTAAAATCCAGTTCTTCTTGAGTTTAAGCCAACATGCTTAATTACCAGACTAGCTTTCGGAGTGAGCAATGTTAGTGCTGTAAAAAAAGCAGCTGAACTAGGATCTCCTCCAACATTAATTTTTAAAGGATTTAAATATCTCTTTCCATAAATTTTTATATGATTTTGTTTTTTTTTATTCTTTTTAATTTTTAAAATTTTTGAAGTACGTAAAAGCATATTTTCAGTGTGATTTCTGCTTTCTTTTTCCTCTACAATATTAGTAATGCCATTAGCATTTAATCCTGCAAGCATTACAGCACTTTTAAGTTGTGCAGAAACACCTGCTTTATATTCAATACCAACCGGTATAGCCGAAGAAATTAGAGTTAAAGGAAAAGTTGATTTATTTTTTGGTAAAAAAGTGGCTCCAAATTCACTCATAAGATTAATGAGTTTACTCATATTTCTTTTATTTAGAGAGTTATCTCCTTTTATTTTAACTTGGATATCAGGATTAGTTGAAAGCAAACCTATGAGCAGTCTGGCAGTAGTCCCTGAATTTCCACAGTCCAGAACTGTATTTTTTTTGATATAAAAAGAACCCAAACCTTTGCCATAAACAAGGTAATGTTTTGATTTTATCTTATGAATTTTTACACCTAATTTTTTTAAACAATTAATACAAGAGAGAATATCCTCAGATTCTAAAACATTTTTTATTTCCGAAATATCATGACTAATAGCTCCTATTAAGAAAGACCTAATAGAAATGGACTTGTCAGAATCAACATTGATAGTTCTATTATAAGGCTTAATTTGACTAAATATATTGATCGAAAATTTTTTGTTTAACATAGCGCTAAGCTCTATAGGAAGACCCAAAATATAGCTCTATCGCTTTTGAGGATTTCAATATTTCAGAGGGAGTGCCTTCAGCGATAATTGATTGCTCACCTAATACATAAGCTCTATCCACAATATCAAATAAATTTTTTACTTGGTGATCTGTTATTAAGATAGCACAACCAAAATTCTGTAATTTTAAAATATATTTTTGAATATCCTGAACTACAATTGGATCTAGTGCGGCCATAGGTTCATCTAACAATACTACACTTGGTTTATTAATCAATAAACGCGCAAGCATAAGTCTTCTAACTTCACCTCCAGACAAATTAGAAGCATGAATACTTCTCAAGTGCTGTAAGTTAAATTCATCGAGTAATTGTTCAGTTCTTTTTATTTGATTGGCAGCCCCTTTGATACAAAGTTGACAAATACCCAACAAGTTGTCGTACACGCTAATAGCAAATACAGATCTTTGTTGACTCAGATAACCTATTCCCGCTTTTGCTCTAAGGTGAACAGGCCTATCTTGAATTTCTTTTCCATTAATTAATATTTTTCCAGCATCTGCATAAGTTTCACCAATTATTGTACTGTATAGAGTTGATTTACCAGATCCATTAGGACCTAATAACCCAACGCATTCTCCAGGATAAAGGTTCATACTAATTTTTTTTAGAATTGGTCGCCCATCGAATGATTTGCTAATGTCTTTAACTTGAAAAATAGGTTTATCTTTCTTAAATTTAATTATTCTAAAACCTTTTTTCATTAATTCTTAATTTTTATTTTTACTTGTTTGTTGCCAAACATCGAAAAATCTAAAGTTTTATCTTTAAGATCATATTCAACATTGTCAGCAAAGAACTTTCCTTTTTTTACACTTTCTCCACGCACATTACCAGAAACAAGTAGTTTACTATCAGTATTTGAATAATTTAATTGTTCAGAAAGTAAAGTATTGTCTAAATAAACGCTCTTAACATTTTTTCTAAATTCCATGTCTAAAGTCTTGTTGTTATACAATCCTTCGTCACTAACAACATTTAAAATTGAACCATCTTTTAAATAAAAATTTGCTACTACATTTTTTATATTTATAGATTCAGGTGCTTCAGTCTTAAAATCTGCAGTACCGGCACGTAAAACATATCGATTACCACTTAAGTCAAAGCCTGAGTACTCAATGTCAGTAAAGTTGTTGGCATTAGGATCGCTTGTGGTTTTAATTTTAACCACTTCTTCCACTGCACCATCCTTGTCTCGATATGTATTGTAAAGGAGAAATGTTGCAATTAGAAAAATCGTGATTTGTATTAAAATAATATTTTTTTTTCTACTAATCATTTTATACCATATTGTAAAAGAGAATGAATATGAACAATACCTTTCAGTTTTTTATTCATTTTCCTCCCCCCATACTCCTTTTCTGAAGCAACTAGTAAGCTTGTTATTTTCCTATCGTTCATTAAAGATAGGGCCTTGGAAGCAGGTGACATGTCTGAAATAAACAAAGGATTAGAGGTCATTATTTTCTTTAAACTATCATTTTTAGAATAATATTTAATTCCTCTTCTTGCGTCTCCGTCAGTTAAAATACCTTTAACATTATTTTTTTCCATAACTACAACTAGACCAAGTTTTTTTTGATCAATAATTTTTGTAGCATCGTAAATATTTTTATTAAGATTTATAATCGGCAGTTTTTTACCAGTAAGCATAATATCTTTAACTAATAATAAAGTTTGTCCAATGATTCCACCGGGGTGAAAAACTTTAAATCTTTCTTTTGAGAAACTCATTTTGCTCATAAGGGCAACAGCCAGACAGTCACCCAGCAATAATGTAATGCTTGTACTTGTTGTTGGCACCATACCAGTTGGGTCAGACTCTTTGACTTTTGGTAGAAGTAGTTTTACGTCACTTGCTTTTAATAATAAGCTATCTTTTTTTGAAGCAATGCCAACAATCTTAATATTAAAACGATTTGCATATCGAAGCATATTTGCAATTTCTGAAGTATTGCCTGAATATGAGAAAACTAATAGCAAATCCCTTTTATCAATTTGTCCTAAATCACCGTGATTGGCCTCACTTGGGTTTAAAAAAAATGAAGAAATTCCAACAGATGATAAGGTTGCCGAAATTTTTCTTGCGATCAATCCACTTTTCCCAATACCTGCACAAATAACTTTTCCTTTGCAGTTTGCTATCATGTCAACAGCTTGTACAAATGATTTATTGAAAATTTTATTTATTTTTTTAAGCTCACCAATCTGAATAGCAGCAGCTTTTTTTGCAATAGAAATATAGTTAACTTTAACCATTAATGTTCAAATATTGAAAATTTAAATCCTTTTTGATCTAATTCTATTCTTGTGTTTAAAAACTCTAAACATTTTTTATAAATATTCATTCGGTCCTCTCTTATTAACATTTTCTCTAATTCATTTTTAATTTTATGTAGATAGATTACATCGTTAGCAGCGTATTCTAATTGTTTATCACTAAGATCATTGATATTTTTGTTCCAATCACTTGATCCCTGATTTTTATCTAATTTTTTGTTGCAAAATTCTTGAACTAAATTTTTAAGCCCGTGAGAATCTGTATAAGTTCTACAAATTTTAGAAGCTATTTTTGTACAAAAAATATTATTCATTTTACACTTTAAAAAAAATTCAAGTGCACTTTTGTCAAATCTTAAAAAATGACCAATTTTTTGAATTCTATCGTTCTCTAACACAGACACTAGATTAGGCATTTTGTAGTTAGTCCTATCAGGTTGAACAATATAGACTTCACCACCGTCACCGCAGATTTGAACCAAACTTAATTTATCACGTTCCGGAATCAATAAACCTGTTGCTTCAGTATCAATAGCGATACTGTCTTTAAATGAATTTGCAACTTCTGAACTTATGTCCCCTTGAATCTTGTGTATTTTCATATAACTATCTTGAATACCATGAATAATTACCCAATAGCAACAATCCTTGGTGGTGGCGGATTTATAGGAAGATATCTTGTCAGAAAAATGACTGAGAAGAATTTTCAATGCATTATCCCAACTAGAAACGCTTATTTAAAAGGTTATTTAAAAACACAGGCCCCTCCAGGAGCAATTGAATTTATAGATTTTAACCCAAAAGACTTTTCTAAAATCAAAGAAGCAATAAGCAACTCAGATATTGTTATTAACTTAATTGGAATACTTTTTGAAAACAAAAAACAAAAATTTACCAACATGCACTCTGATTTACCAAGCGTAATTGCAAAATATTGCTCAGAGTCAGAAGTAAAAAAATTTATTCACGTTAGTGCTATTGGAGCTAGCGCTGACTCAAAATCACTTTATCAACAATCCAAGTTTGTTGGTGAGCAAAAAGCATTAGCAAATTTTAAGAACACAGTAATTATTAGACCAAGTGTAGTTTGTGGTAATGAAGATAATTTCACCAATCTTTTTGCAAAACTTAGTTTATCACCTGTAATTCCAGTTGTTAGACCAGATTATAAATTTCAACCTATTTTAGTAGACGATGTTGCAACTGCTATTGTTAAAGCCATTGATATTAAAAAAAATGAAGGAAAAATTTATGAGATTGGTGGGCCAACAACAATTAGTTTTAAAGATATGGTAAAATCTATAGTTAGCACGATAGGAAAAAAAAGATTTATTGTTGAGATGCCCATGCCACTAGCAAAAGTTCAAGCAGCTCTATTCAGTTTAATGCCAAAACCTTTACTGACTAAAGACCAATGTGAAATTTTAAATGAAGCAGACAACATTGTATCTAACAAGCATTTAACTTTAAAAGATTTAAACATAAAACCAACCGATGTTCAAAAAGCTATGCCAAAGTGGTTATGGAGATTTAGAGCTGGCGGTGAGTTTGCCAAGATTTAAACCTATACTAGAATTTTTTTATAAAAGCTTAATATCTACCTGTGTAATTACTCCTTTTACGAAGTCGAAAGTTCTGCTAAGTTTTTTTGAAATAGTTAATTATTTTTATAAAAACAAACAGGGGAAAATCAATGAAATCACTAAAAAAATTATTTTTTGTTTTCAGTATATTTGCGCTTTTTTCACATGCAAATGCAGAAGCAAAAACT
>Ga0307986_10001118_pt1 | contig 19784 bp, 19 predicted proteins | sample EllFjometageno82_FD_203170 | JGI IMG/M metagenome (GOLD analysis project Ga0307986, IMG submission 203170) | Marine microbial communities from Ellis Fjord, Antarctic Ocean - #82 | ecosystem: Environmental > Aquatic > Marine > Unclassified | place: Southern Ocean | collected 2014-10-09
ACTTATATTCACGGTATAGGACTGCATTCTTCTAAAAAAATTTGCGATGAACTTGATATAGCTAAAGATGTTAGAGTTAATAATTTAACTGAAGACCAAGTTCTTAAAATAACTGAATATATTAATACAAACCATAAAGTCGAAGGTGATTTAAGAAGAGAAATTTCTTTAAACATAAAAAGACTAGTAGATTTAGTCACATACAGAGGCACGCGTCATAAAAAAAAATTACCAGTAAGAGGGCAACGGACACATAGCAATGCCCGAACAAGAAAAGGTAAAGCAGTAGCTATTGCGGGTAAAAAACTTACACCATTGAAGAAATAAATAATTTATGAATAAAAAAATTGATGATAAAAAAGTAACTGAGAAAGTTAAAGCTGAACCAGCTAAAGCTGAAAAAGCATCTACCAAAAAATCTTCATTTAAAAAAAAGAAAAAAGTAAAAAGAAATATTACTTCTGGTGTTGCCTACGTTTATTCAACTTTCAATAATACTATTATTTCAATCGCTGATGAAAGTGGTAATGTTATTGCCTGGTCTTCTGCGGGTGCAAAAGGTTTCAAAGGATCTAGAAAGTCAACCCCTTATGCAGCTCAAGTCGCGGCAGATGATGCTGGAGGAAAAGCATACGAACAAGGATTAAGAATTTTAACTGTAGAAGTAAAAGGTCCAGGATCTGGACGTGAAACTGCTTTAAGAGCTTTTCAGTCAAAAGGTTTTAAAATTACATCAATTAAAGACACAACACCTATGCCACATAACGGTACAAGGCCACCAAAAAGAAGGAGAGTATAATGCAAACGGCAAATAATATTATAGACAAAAATTGGAAGGCGTTAATAAAACCAAATAAATTAGAAATTACTAGCAATGAAGACAAATCAGTAGCAAGTGTTATAGCAGAACCACTAGAGAAAGGTTTTGGACAAACACTTGGCAATGCATTAAGAAGAATTTTACTTTCTTCAGTTCAAGGAGCTGCTGTTACTGCCGTTCAAATAGACAGTGTACTTCATGAATTTTCTTCTATTAAAGGTGTAAGGGAAGATGTTACGGACATAGTATTAAACGTTAAGAACTTAGCAATAAAATCTTCAGTAAACTCACCAAAAAAAATTATCTTAGATGTTAAAGGACCTAAAGAAGTAAAAGCAAAAGACATAACACTACCATCAGAAATAGAAATTTTAAACCCGGAGCAAGTAATTTGTAACTTGGATGAAAAAACTAATTTTCATATGGAGTTAATAGTAAATACAGGGAAAGGTTATGTGCCTTCTACCAAAAACAAAGGTGAAGACAGCCCACTTGGATTAATAGCTGTAGATTCTCTATTTGGCCCAGTAAAAAAAGTCTCTTACACAGTCGAAAATGCACGTGCTGGAAGTGCTTTAGATTATGATAAATTAATAATGAACATAGAAACAAATGGAACAGTTAATGCTGAGGATGCAATTGCTTATGCAGCAAGAATTTTTCAAGATCAGCTTTCAATGTTCGTAAACTTTGAAGACCCACAAGAAGTTATTCAAGAAGTGAAATCCTCTGAACCTGAGTTTAACAAAAATTTATTAAAAAGAGTTGAAGAGTTAGAACTATCAGTTAGATCAATGAATTGTTTGAAAAATGACAATATTATATACATTGGTGATCTAGTTCAGAAATCAGAACCTGAAATGTTGAGAACACCAAATTTTGGAAGAAAATCTCTTAATGAAATAAAAGAAGTTTTAAACACTATGTCATTGTACTTAGGTATGGAGATTCCAAATTGGCCACCAGATAATATAGCTGAAATGTCAAAAAAATTAGAAGAAAATAATTATTAAACAATGAGACATGGTCTAGGACACAGGAAGTTAAATAGAACTGCAGAGCACAGAAAAGCTTTGTTTCAAAATATGCTTAACTCACTAATTAAGTATGAGCAGATAACTACAACGTTACCTAAAGCAAAAGAACTAAAACCACTTATTGATAAAGTTATTACTATAGGAAAAAAAAATAATTTAAGTAATAAAAAAAGATTATTTTCAAAACTACAGGACAAAAGTTCTGTAGTTAAAGTTTTTGATGTTTTGTCAGCAAGATACGAAAAAAGACAAGGTGGTTATTCTCGAGTTCTAAAAGCTGGATTTAGATATGGAGACGATGCACCGTTGGCAATAATTGAGTTAGTTGATAGAGATATAGAGGCTAAAAAAGTTGATAAACCAAAAAAAGTCGTAAATAAAGAAAAAGACACCGCACCAGTTGCAGCTACTAAATAATTTCCATAATATATAGTTCCAATGATCAAAAAGTTTGAGGTTGAGAAAGATTTTCACAATTCACGTTTCGATCGTTGGTTTAAAAATAAAGTATTAGATATTCCGCAAGGTTTGATAGAAAAAATTATAAGAAAAAATCAGGCAAAAGTTAATGGTAAAAAAACTAAAAGTTCTTATCGTGTCCAAGAAAATGATGTGATTGAAGTTTTTAATATAGAAAAAGTTAAAAAAACTGAAAAAAACCTAATAACACAATATATTCCATCTAACACTGAAAGAGATAAATATGATGATTTTATTATAGAGAATAATGAAAATTTTATAGTTATAAACAAACCCTCAGGAATTGCAGTTCAATCTGGTACAAAATCTTTTAAAAATGTAGTCGACACACTGAGAGAGACAAAATATTTTGAAAATTCCAAACCTTTTATAGTTCACAGGTTGGACAAAGAAACTTCAGGCATTCTAATAGTTGCAAAGACGAGAGAGTATGCACAACTATTTACATCTTTATTTCGTATAAGAAAAATACATAAAACTTATTTAGCCGTAGTATATGGTGAGGTTTCTAAAGAAATAAAAGTTTTGGAAGATGATTTAATTTTATACGAGAAAGAAAGAAAAATTATTCAAAAAGCCACTTCATATATTAAAATTTTAAAGTGCTGCGCAGAATATTCTTTATTAGAATTAAGACCTATTACAGGAAGAAAACATCAACTTAGGAAACAATTATATAATATAGGCAACTCAATAATTGGTGATGATAAATACTACGTTAAAAGAGGCAAAGATTTTATAAAAAGTAAAAACCTTATGTTACACGCTTACGAAATAAAATTTATGATTAATAATGTAAAATATAATTTTAGAGCAGATTTTAACAAAGAATTTAAGGATTTTATTATTAAAAAAGATTTAAATATTTTTTAAATTTTTTAAAAATATATCTCTTAATTTATTTTCTACATTAAAAATTTGATTTTTACTTTCCGTTCTGACAGATGTAACTTTTGTATTGCTTAAACCACAAGGGATTATTTTCTTATAATACCCTAAATTATTATTTATGTTAATTGAGAAACCGTGGTATGCAACCCAGTTGCTGACTCGTATGCCTATAGCTGCGATTTTTTTATCTTTAACCCAAATACCAATATTTTCTTTGTCGGTATTACTTTTAATTTTATACAACTTTAAAAAATCTATAATACTCAATTCAATTTGAGTTATTAAATTTTTAATGTCTTTTTTTCGTTTATTTAAATTTAAGACAAAATAAACTATTTTTTGACCTGGACTATGTAAAGTTATTTTACCACCTCTGTTTGTTTTAATTATTTTAATTTTTTTATCTAGGATTTCATCTTCTTTATATCTTATACCACTAGTAAATGTTAAGGGGTGCTCTAGCACCCATACCAATTCTTTTCCATTAGATCTTTTAATTAGCTCAACTCTTTTTTTAAGAAATGAGAAGGCTGTTTTATAGGGCACTAGTTTTCTGCTTATTTTAACCTGTAAAGTCATTTTAGTTTGAATTTTACCACCAGATAAACTAATAGTCTCACAAATAATGTAATAGGAAATTTTATGAGTTTAATAAAGTCTATAGGTAATAAAAAAGTTAACTTGGACTTTAATAAAAATTTTATTACAACTTTTAGCGATAAGATAAACCTAGGCAATATTCAGTTTATTAACCAAACATTAAAAGACTTACACCCCTCAGATGTCGCTAATTTAATAGAAAACTTATCTTATGAAACACGAGTCAAGTTAATAGAAATTGAGTCTTTTAATCTAGCACCTGAAATATTTATAGAATTGAATGAATCTATTCAGAGCGAAGTCCTACAATTGCTTTCAATAGATTCCATTTCAAACATTGTTAAGAGATTAGAATCAGATGATGCAGTTTCAATTTTAGAAAATCTTGATTTAAATAAAAAAAATTTAATTTTAGATAAACTGCCTCCTAAAGATAGATTTCTTTTAGAAGAAGGACTTAGTTATCCCGAAGATTCAGCTGCTCGAATTATGCAGCGTGAATTCACAGCCATACCCAGTGATTGGACTGTTGGTCAAACCATAGATTATTTAAGAGAAAGTAAAGATTTACCACAAGAATTTTTAGAAATATTTATTGTAGACAATGACTTTAAACCCATTGGTATTGTTCCTTCTTCAAGAGTTCTTAGAGCAGCAAGAGATTCGAAAATGAATTTAATTATGCGAGAAATGCCTGTTCTTATTTCCGTTAATATGGACAAAGAAGAAGTGGGCCAAGCATTTGAAAATTACAATTTAGTATCAGCAGGTGTTGTGAATAAAGATAATAAATTAGTAGGAATGATTACTGCAGATGATGTGGTTACAGTTGTACAAGAAGAAGCTGAGGAAGATGTGCTGAGACTTGCCGGGGTAGGTAATGAAGAAATCACTGATACAGTATTTGTTAAAACAAAAAGAAGGTTTAACTGGCTGCTTGTAAATTTAGCTACTGCTTTACTTGCCTCTTGGGTGATAAGTATTTTTGGTGCTGAAATTGAGAAAGTAGTTGCTTTAGCTTTTTTAATGCCAATCGTAGCTTCAATGGGTGGTAACGCAGGCATGCAAACTCTCGCTGTTACTATTAGAGCCATTGCAACTAAAGAACTATCTAGCAGTAATATAAATAAAATTATAACAAAAGAATTTTTTATTGGAGTCTTAAATGGAATTATTTTTGCAATTATTACTGGTGTAATAGTTCAACTTTGGTTTAAACAATTTGACCTTTCAATCATTATAGCTGCATCCATGGTCTTAAATATGATTGTAGCAGGTTTGTGTGGAATATTAATTCCTGTTACTTTAAAAAAAATGAATATAGACCCAGCCTTAGCATCCAGCGTTTTTGTAACAACCGTAACTGATGTAATTGGTTTTTTATCATTCTTAGGAATTGGTTCTTTAGTTTTTTTATAGATTGTCAATTAGCCTTACATTCCCAATATAATAAGCAATAAAAATATTGAAATTCTCATTATTTTTTTTTGCAGATTTAAGTGTTCTAATATTTAAAAATTCCAAATAGTCTATTTTTTTTGCGCCTAGTGTAGTTATCTTATTTATTAAATCAAACTGTTGTATTTTTGAATTAACATGAATTTTTTTTTTAATACTTAACAAGTACCTATAAATCTTACTAGCAATTATGATTTGATTTTTATTTAATTTTGAGTTTCTTGAGGATAAAGCAACACCATTAACCTCTCTAATAGTAGGGCACGGAATAATTTTTGTTAAAATTTTTTTTTTATCAATGTGATGCTTAATAAGAGCAAGTTGTTGAAAATCTTTTAAACCTAAATAAAGTAATCTTGGTTTGATTATTTCTAAAAATCGATTAATAACATTTATAACCCCCTTAAAATGCTGAGGTCTAAACTTACCACAAAGCTTTTTAGAAAATTTATGCAAATATATTGTTGTTTTTGGAGTAAATGAATAAATATCATTAATATTTGGTAAATAAAGGTACCTAACATTAATTTTCCTCAAGAGAGCAATATCTTTATTTACATTCCTTGGATACTTTTTAAAATCAGAATTTGAATTAAATTGTTTTGGATTAACGTATATTGAAACTAAGACAATTTTTGATTTTTTTTTTGCCCTTTTTATCAAACTTAAGTGACCTTTGTGTATTGAACCCATAGTAGGCACAAAAGCTATATTTTTTTTGTTTAAGATTTCACTAACTAAACTTTTTTTGTTTCTAAATATTTTCATTTGTAATAATTGTGATTTAAAAGTAAAAGAATTATATGTTAAAACAAGCAATTATACCATTAGCTGGTCTCGGCACAAGATTATTACCCTTGTCGAGTATAACACCAAAAGAACTTTTGCCAGTGAATGGAAAGTCTAATCTAGAACATATACTTGATGAGTGTATCGAAGCGGGTATCAAAGAGTTTATATTTGTCATATCAAAAAGAAAAGAAAATATTAAAAAATATTTTTTTAACGATCAATTTTATAAATCTATTTTAAATAAAAAAAAAGACAAAAGAATAAGTGATGTATTTAAAAAATTAAAAAAGTATCAGAAAATGATTAAATTTGTTTATCAAAATAAACCTAAGGGGACCGGCGATGCAATTTTAAAATGTAAAAAGCATATTAAAGAATCACATTTCTTAATGCTTTTTCCTGATGACCTGATTATTAAAAAAAATTGTTCTAAAGAAATGATTGCATTATATAAAAAAACTAAAGGTTCAATTATTGCAACTAAAACAGTTAAAAAAAAAGAAGTTTCTAGATACGGTATTCTTTCTTTAAAAAATAAAAAAAAAAATTATTTCACCATTAAAGATGTTATTGAAAAGCCTAGTTTGAATCATGCGCCATCAAATTATGCTATTATTGGTAGGTATATTTTACCAATAACAATTATGTCTAAATTAAAAAACTTAAAACCAGGCCAGGGTGGAGAAATACATATTACTGATGCCATTAGAAAACTGATTATAAATGGTGAAAAATTTTACGGTAACATTTTTAAGGGTAAATATTTAGATTGTGGAACTTTAGAAGGCTACATTAACTCGAGCATTCAAATGTCAAAGGAAAAAAAATAATGAAATTATGTATGATTGGCACTGGGTACGTTGGTCTTGTGAGTGGCACTTGTTTCGCTGATATAGGACATACTGTGTTTTGCGTTGATAAAAATGAAAACATAATTAAAAAATTAAATTCAGGAAAATCTACAATTTATGAACCAGGTTTAAATGAATTGATCAAAGAAAATCATAAATCAAAAAGATTATTTTTTACTTCTAATATTTCTGAAGCTATAAACAAATCTGACATTATTTTTATATGCGTAGGAACACCTAGTATAAAAAATTCTTCATCAGTTGATTTATCTTATGTACTTAATGCTGCAAAAGAAATATCAAAATTTTCTAAAAGAAAAAAAATAATCATAACTAAATCAACTGTTCCAGTTGGTACAGGTGATCAAATTGAAAAAATACTAAAGGATAAAAAAAATTTTTTAGTTCTCTCCAATCCAGAATTTTTAAGAGAAGGAGAAGCTGTAAGAGACTTTAGGTATCCCGACAGAATTGTCATTGGTTCTAATGAAAAAAACTCATTTAAGATAATGAAAAAATTATATCTACCTTTAATCAACAAAGGTGCAAAATACTTTACGACCAATAGGAGAGGGGCTGAATTAATTAAATATGCATCTAACGCTTTCCTTGCAACTAAAATTACTTTTATCAATGAAATCGCGAATCTTTGTGAAAAAACTGAAATTAATGTTGAAGATATTTCTCTAGGAATGGGTAGTGACGTGAGGATAGGAAGTCGTTTTTTAAGAGCAGGACCAGCTTATGGTGGTTCGTGTTTTCCTAAGGATACAAAGGGTTTAGTTTCAATTGGTGATAAGGTTAAAATAGATCTTTCTTTAGTTAGATCTGTCATCAAATCTAACGAACAAAGAAAAAAATTACTTCTAGATAGAATTCACAATATTATTGGAAAAAATATTAAGAATAAAAAAATAGTTTTTCTTGGCGTAACTTTTAAACCTAATACGGATGATATGAGAGATTCTGTCAGTCTTACTATGTTTCCTTATCTTCAAAAAAAAGGTGCGCAAATTACTTATTATGATCCAACAGGCGAAAAAAAAGAATTTTTTAAATTGAAAAATTGTAAATTTTCTAACCAGATTACTACAGCATGCATAGGTGCCGATCTTGTTGTTTTACATACTGAATGGGATGAGTTTAAGTCTCTTGACTTTAATAAACTAGTTAAAAATAAAAAATTTAAACTTTACGATTTAAGAAATCTATACAGTACTGAGGAAATGAAAAAAAAGAAAATTAAGTATTTTTCTATTGGGAGACCTAGCCTTTAATTAATCTCAAAAATTGCATCAATTTCTACTGATGCGCCTAATGGTAATGAACTCACACTTATAGCTGCTCGTGAGTGCTTTCCATTCTCACCAAAAATTTTTACAAGTAAATCAGAAGCTCCATTAATAACTTTTGGTTGATCAATAAAGTTATCATTTGAATTAACATATCCAGTAATTTTAATGCAACTTTTAACGTTATTTAAATCACCATCACATGCTTTTTTTATCTGTGCTATAATATTAATTGCACAGATTTGTGCTGCTTCATTTCCTTGTTCTAGTGTTAAATCTGAACCAATCTTTCCTTTAATAAGTTCACCATTTGACCTAAGTGAGATTTGACCAGATATAAAAACTAGATTCCCTATTTTTTTATACGCTACATATGCACCAACAGGGTTTGGAGCGGGGGGTAGTTCTATATTTAACTTTTTTATGTTTTCTTCTGGATTCATTTTTATTTTAAAGGGTTATCCGGTTTCAATGCTTTTCCTATTTTTTTTAAACCATTCATTGGATTGGGTATTTTCACTTTTTTTTTTCCGGTAAGTAGATCAGTCAGTGTAGAGTCTGTATTTAGTTTAATTTTTTTTTCATTTTTCCCGGTAAGTAGATCAGTTAGTTTAGAGTCTGTATTTAGTTTAATTTTTTTTTTATTTTTCCCGGTAAGTAGATCAGTCAGTTTAGAGTCTGTATTTAGTTTAAGTTTTTTCTTTAATTTAGTAGAAGTAATTTCTTTTTCATCTTTAATTACATTAACTAGTCTTAAATCAGTATTTTTTTCAATTTTTTCAGACCTAGGTAAATTTTTATGTTTCTGATTGGCATTAGCGGTTAAAGAAGTTGCTACAAGTATTATTGATATTAAGAATATTTTTTTCATTTTTTATTTTTTTTAATCTTACGTTTATTTATATTTTATTCTTATCATATTCTTTTCTTTTTTCTAATAGTATTAATGCCTCTTCCATTGTTATTTCGTTTAACTCTTTTTCCTTTGGTACTGTTGCATTTAAGGATTTGTATTTAATATATGGTCCATATTGACCCTTCATAATTCTAACAGGTTGTTTATCTTCCGGATGTTCTCCTAAGTATTTTATTATTGAAGAGGATATTCTCCCTGGCTTAGCATTGGCTAATAAAGTAATAGCTCTATTTATTCCTATTGAAAATATTTCTTCTACATTCTCAAGTGTCGCAGATTTATTTTCACATTTTAAATATGGGCCAAATCTACCCGAATTAAGAATTATATCCTTTCCTGTTTCGGGACTTTGTCCCAGAATTTTAGGTAAAGAACATAAAAATTTTGCTTGATCTAACTTGATACCATCCACATTTATACTTTTTGGTATAGAGACATTTATCATATTATTTTTTTTTTTTATCTTCTTCTTTTTTTTAGCCACCTCTATCTCAAGCCTTAATTCTTTTTCGTATTGTAAATAAGGTCCAAATCGCCCATTTTTTAAATAGATATCTTTTCCAAATTCGTTTTGGCCAATTAGTTTTGGTTCCGATAAATTATATTGAGCTGTAGCTTTTGTTTTTGATAAAGATCTAGTAAATTTACAATCCGGATAATTTGAACAACCAACAAAAGCTCCTCCTTTAAAACTATTTTTTAAACTTAACATACCCGTATCACACAGTTTACAGCTACGATCTATCTTGCCTTGTTCATTTTTTTCAAAGATTAATTCTCCAAGACTATTATTTAGTAGATCTAAAACTTCACGTGTTTTTTTTTCTTTAACAGAATTTATATGTATAAAAAAGTCTTTCCAAAAATCATCTAAAACCTTAACCCATTTAATTTTACCACTTGTAATTTCATCTAATTGTTCCTCTAGTTCTGCGGTAAAATTATAATCTACATATTTAGTAAATAGTTTTTCTAAAAATGCAGATATTAGTTTACCTCTATCTGTAGGGTAAAACCTTTTATTAACCATCTCCACATAACCTCTGGTTGACAAAACAGAAATAATACTAGCATAAGTTGACGGCCTACCAATGCCCAATTCTTCCATTTTTTTTACTAAACTAGCTTCAGAATATCTAGGAGGCGGTTCAGTATAATGTTGTTCGTCCTGTATGTCTAAAATAGTAAAACCATCTCCAACACTGCACTCAGGCAAAATATTGCCAGAATCCTCATCAGTTTCTTGAATTTCATAAACTTTTAAGAATCCGTCAAATTTAAGAACAGAACCATTTGCTTTAAAATTAATAGCTTCATCTTTGGATGAAACAATAATACTATTTCTTTTAAATTCAGCTGAATTCATTTGTGAAGATAGGGCTCTTGACCAGATTAATTCATAAAGTTTAAGTTGATCAGAATTAATATATTTTTTTACATCACTTGGTTTTCTTTTTATATCGGTAGGTCGAATTGCTTCATGCGCTTCTTGAGCATTTTTCGCTTTTTTACCTTCATATGTATTGGGTTTTTCAGGTAGATATTCGAGACCAAAATCCTTTGTAATTAAATCACGAAATTCAGTAACAGCTTCCATAGAGATTTGAGTCCCATCAGTCCTCATATATGTTATCAGTCCCGTAGTTTCTCCCTCTATTTCTATGCCCTGATAAAGTCTTTGCGCAATTTGCATAGTTTTAGAAGCGCCAAATCCGAACTTAGTAAAAGAAGTTTGTTGAAGCGTGGATGTAGTAAATGGTGGTAAAGGATTTCTTTTGTGTATTTTAGAACTAATATCTTTAATTTTAAAACTTGATTTATTTATTGTAATTATTGCTTTGTCTATTTCAGCTTTATTTTTGAATGAAAATCTTTCAACTTTTTCTCCATTAAAAATAGTTAATTTTGAAAAAATTTTTTTATTATCCGTATTTATAAAATTCGAAGTTAAGGTCCAATATTCCTCAGGCTTGAATAATTCAATTTGATGTTCTCTTTCAGTAATTAACTTCAAAGCTACAGATTGAACTCTTCCAGCAGATTTAGAGCCAGGAAGTTTAGCCCATAGAATAGGAGAAATATTAAAACCAACAAGATAATCCAAAGCTCTGCGTGCAAGATAAGCTTCAACTAAAGGAACTTCTATCTGTCTAGGATTAGCTATTGCTTTTAGAATTGCATTTTTAGTAATTTCATTAAACACAACACGCTCTAAAATCTTATCTTTAAGTATTTTTTTTTCTATTAAATATTCTTTAACATGCCAGGCAATTGCTTCACCCTCACGATCAGGATCAGTAGCTAATATAATTTTATCAGAATTTTTAGCAGCATCAGTTATTTCTTTTAAATATTTTTTTGAAAATGGATCTACTTCCCACAACATTTTAAATTTATTTTCAGTATCAACCGAACCATTTTTTGAAGGCAAGTCCCTTATATGACCATAACTAGCTAAGACCAAATAATCTTTGCCAAGATATTTGTTTATTGTTTTTGCCTTCGCTGGACTTTCTACAACAACTAAATTCATGTAGATATTTATTCTCAAATCTCAATGGATTTGTCAAATATAACTAAGTTTTATTAAAAAACTTATCAGAAATTGGTTTTATTCTCTGTCTTATATCTAATACGAGTTATATTTTCTCTATGAGTATATACAACGATAACAAAAATTATAAAAAAAAACAGACTCATATTGAAATTATCTAAATAAATTGAAATTAAAAAAATTAATAAAGTTGAGACCAAAGATGATAAAGAGGAGTACTTTGAAATATACAAAACTATTATCCAGTTGATGATAAAAATAAATCCCAAATAATGTGAAAAAGCAAAAAGAACACCAAGATATACTGAAATTCCTTTTCCACCATAAAATTTTAACCAAACTGGAAAAATATGTCCAAGCAAACATAAAAGAGCCGAAAGATAAATGTAATCTGGAAAAAAGCTAAGTGTTATTAAAACTGAAGTATATGCCTTAAATCCATCTAATATTAAAGTCGCTATACCTAAACTTTTTTTACCAGTCCTTAAAACATTGGTGGCACCAATGTTTCCAGATCCAATTTTTCTAATATCTTTTTTCAGGAAAAGCTTTGTTATAACCAAGCCAAAAGGTATTGAGCCTAATAAATATGAGTAGATTGCTACATATAATAATTCTATATTTACTGACATTTGAAAGCTAGATCGCCATTTAAAAAAGTCATAAGGACCTTTCCTTGAATTTTTCTGTTTTCAACGGCAGTATTTTTAGATTTAGATTTGAGTAAATCTGCTTTTATAACCCAAGGTGTGTTTAGATCAAAAACACATATATCCGCATCAGATCCTATTTTTAATGTCCCCTTATTAATTTTCAAAATTTTAGATGGATTGATAGTTAATGTTTCAATAATTTTTTCTAAAGGAAGAGATTCATTGTGATACATTTCAAGTGCTAATGGAAATAGTGTTTCTATGCCAATAGACCCAGTTGCTGCCTGTGCAAAAGGAAGTCTTTTTCCTTCTTCATCTTCTGGTGTGTGATCTGAGACTATAACATCAATTAAACCTGACTTTACTCCTTGTACTAAAGCCAATCTATCTTCTTCAAGTCTTAATGGTGGAGACACTTTTAAAAAAGTTTTAAAGTCACCAATATCATTTTCATTCAAAGAAAGATTGTTTATAGAAACCCCAACACTAAAATCTAATCCATTTTCTTTATTTCGTTTAATTACCTCCAAAGATTCTTTCGAGGAGATTTGATTTATGTGATATCTACATGGAAACTCAGTAAGTAAAGATAAATCTCTTTCGATAATTATTTTTTCAGCAATATAAGATATTCCTTCAAGCCCTAGTCGTGTTGATACCTCCCCATCATTTATGCATCCATTTTTTGACAGCTCATAATCTTCTGCATGTTGCAAAATTAAGACTCCAATATCAGAAGCATAGTCCATTATTTTAGACATTATTTCAGTGTTTTGAACTGCTTTAACAACATCCGTAAAACCAATTATTCCTTTAGAGGACAAAAGTCCGAACTCAGTCATTTGTTTTCCAGCAATATCTCTTGTCAATGTAGCGGATGGAAATAAATTAACAGATGCTTTATCTCTGCCTCTTCTTATTATAAAGTCGACCATAGATACATTATCAATAAGAGGCTTTGTGTTTGGCATTGTAACAATAGAAGTAACACCTCCAGCTAAAGCGGCATGACTTAGCGTTCTAAAATTTTCTTTGTATTCATATCCTGGTTCACCAACAAATGCTTTCATATCAACTATACCAGGTATTAATATATTATTTTTCAGATCTATTACTTCAACTGACGAAGAACAATCTGATTTTTTTACATTTTTACCAATTAATTTAATTTTTCCGTTTTCACTAATAATAACAGATCCTTTTTCGTCCATTTTTTGAGAAGGGTCTATAATTCTTACGTTAGTTAAAAATTTTTCAGTCATTTATTTTTTACAGTACATTTTTAAACAGGCCATTCTTACTGCAACACCTAGCTCTACCTGTTCCTTAATTAGACTTACATTTATGTCATCTGCAAGTTTTGTATCTATCTCAACACCTCTATTCATAGGTCCTGGGTGCATTATTAAAGCATCTTTACTTGCAAACTTTAATTTTTCTGGCGTAAGACCATAAAATTCATAATACTCTCTTTTAGAGGGTAAAAAAGATCCTTGCATACGTTCATTTTGAAGTCTCAACATCATTACGATGTCGCAGCTATCTAATCCCTTTTTCATATCAGTAAAACTTTTTACACCAAGTTTTTCAATTGATTTTGGCATTAATGTTTTTGGAGCAATAACATTTACTTCTGCACCTAACATATTCATTAAATAAATATTAGATCTTGCAACACGTGAATGAAGTATGTCACCACATATTGCAATTTTTAAACCTTCAATTTTTCCTTTTCTATTAATTATAGTCAAAGCATCTAGCAATGCTTGAGTAGGGTGTTCCCTTCTTCCGTCACCTGCATTAATAACTGTACAATTAACTTTTTGAGAGAGAAGATTTGGAGCGCCTGAATCCTGGTGTCTAATTACAATTATATCTGGGTGCATAGCATTTAAAGTCATTGCTGTGTCTATCAGCGTTTCACCCTTTTTAAGAGCGGAGTTCGAAACATTCATAGTCATTACATCTGCACCTAACCTTTTACCTGCTAAATCAAAAGAACTTTGCGTTCTTGTTGATGGCTCAAAAAATAAATTAATTTGAGTCTTACCTCTTAAGACATTTAATTTTTTTGAAGCACTTCTGTTTAGTTTAATGAAAGTTTTAGCTTCTTCGAGAATATCTTTAGCTTCTTGAATGGATAAGTTTTGAATACCTAAAAGATGTTTGGGCTGATCTTTAATAGCTAACGTATTTTTTTTAACTGCCATTAAAATAAACTCTATAAGCCTTTTGTATTATGAGATCAAGTAATTTCTCTCTTCAAGAAGTCTAATGCCCCTTGAAGAATAAAAGCTGCTGAATTTTCATCTAGTTTATTAATTTTTTTACTCGTATTAACGTTTAAATCCTTAGATAAGTTAAAAGCACCTCTACTAGAAAGCCTTTCGTCCCACATAGTGATAGGAACAGAAATATTTTTTGATAAGTTTATAGTCAGATCCTTAGCCGATTGTGAAGATTGACTCGGAGAACCGTCCATATTTATTGGGTTACCGATTATAATACCCTTTATATCATTTTCAGAAATAATTTTATTTATCTGCATCAAGAAGTCAGAAAAACTATTTTTAATTATCGTTGCGTAGGGTGTTGCTATAATTTTATTTTCATCACATATAGCAATACCGATACGTTTCTTGCCAGGGTCAACTCCTAATAATCTTGATTTTTTATCTATTTTTTTTCCAAATTCTTCAATATCAAGCATGTTTATGTTATAAATTATGATAATAATTTTCTACAAATAACATAGATTACAAATGTCCATAGATAAAGATAAAATTAAACACACCGCTAAACTCGCAAGAATATCTTTAGCAGAAAAGAAAATAGAGAGTTTATCTAAAGACCTGTCAAATATATTTAACTTTATTGAGAAATTAAGTAAAATCAATACAGATAACGTTAATCCTTTAACCTCAATTTTAGACCACAGCTTAAGAACTAGAGAAGATAAGGTTACAGATGGTGAAATTAGAGATAAAATTTTAGAAAACTCACCCAGCAAAAATGAAGAATTTTTTATTGTTCCTAAAGTAATAGAATAGATGTCAGACATAACTAATAATAGCTTAACTAAAATAGTTGATTTAATTAAAAAAAAAGAAATTAAATCTGAAGAGGTAACAAATGCTTATATAAATAATATAAAAAAAGGAAAAAAACTTAATTCATTTATTACAGAATCTTTTGATATAGCTCTAAAAAAATCTAAAAATTTTGATACAAATCCGAACTATGAGCTGTTATTACCAGGCATACCTATTGCAGTTAAAGATTTATTTTGTACAGATGGGGTCAGAACTACAGCGGGAAGTAAAATGCTTGAAAACTTTGTCCCTAATTATGAATCTACAGTAACAGCTAACCTTTGGGAAGAAGGTGCTTTTCTTTTGGGTAAATTAAATTGTGATGAGTACGCAATGGGCTCGTCTAATGAAACAAGTTTTTTTGGCAATGTAATTAACCCTGTAAAAGAAAATACAGTTCCCGGTGGTTCCTCCGGTGGTTCAGCTAGTGCGTTAGCTGCAGACTTGACGCCAGCTACAATTGGTACTGACACTGGTGGTTCAATTAGACAACCAGCATCATTCACAGGAACTGTTGGCTTAAAACCAACCTATGGATTATGTTCACGATGGGGTGTCGTTGCTTTTGCCTCTTCTCTAGATCAAGCAGGTCCAATGACAAAAACAGTTTCAGACTGTGCCCTAATGCTTGAAGCTATGTCAGGTTTTGATCCAAAAGATTCTACATCAATAGATAAAAAAAAAGTAAACTATTCAAAAAAATTAACTAAAAATATCAAAGGTCTAAAAATAGGTATACCTAAAGAATATAGAGTTGATGGCATGCCAAATGAAATAGAAGAACTTTGGGAAAAAGGAAAGAAAATACTCAAAGAAGAAGGAGCAGAAATAATTGATATTTCTTTACCTCACACAGAATATGCTCTACCCACTTATTATATAGTTGCTCCCGCAGAAGCTTCTTCAAATTTAGCTCGGTATGACGGTGTTAAATATGGTTTTAGATCAGCTAATGGTTCAAATCTTATAGAGATGTATGAAAACACAAGATCCGAAGGTTTTGGGGACGAAGTAAAAAGAAGAATTTTAATTGGAACTTACGTTTTATCGTCGGGTTATTACGATGCTTATTATCTCAAAGCACAAAAAGTAAGACAATTAATAAAAAATGATTTTGATAATGCATTTGCAAAAGTTGATGCGATACTAACACCGTCCACACCAAGTGCTGCCTTTAAAATTGGAGAAAAAAAAGACGATCCAATATCAATGTATTTAAATGATATCTTTACAGTACCTGCTAATTTAGCTGGAATACCTGCTATTTCAGTTCCTGCTGGTTGTGATAAAAATAACTTACCATTAGGGTTGCAGTTAATTGGTAAACCACTCGGAGAACAAACTCTATTAAACCTAGCTCTTTCTATAGAAAACAAAAGTAATATCAAACAGAATATTTCTAAATGGTGGGAAAAATAAATAATGAGTAAAGATAACTCAAAATATTTAATTGAAGGTTCTCAAGGTAAATGGGAAGTAGTTATTGGTTTGGAAGTACATGCCCAAGTAACATCTAAATCAAAATTATTTTCAGGGTCATCAACAATATTTGGAGCTGAGCCTAATACGCAAGTAAGTTTAGTCGATTCTGCATTTCCCGGAATGTTACCCGTGATAAATAAACATTGCGTTGAACAAGCAGTAAAAACAGGACTTGGTATAAATGCTAAAATTAATTCTTATTCAGTTTTTGATCGAAAAAATTATTTTTATGCTGATTTACCTCAAGGCTATCAAATATCTCAATTTAAAAATCCAATAGTTGGTGAAGGAGAAATAACTTTAGAGTTAAAGACAGGCATAAAAAAAATTGGCATCGAACGATTACACTTAGAACAAGATGCAGGAAAAAGTATTCACGATTTAGATCCTAGTAACACTTTTGTAGATCTTAATAGATCAGGTATTGCATTAATGGAAATTGTTAGTAAACCAGACCTAAGATCTCCAGATGAAGTAAATGCTTATGTAAAAAAACTAAGATCAATTATGAGATATTTAGGAACATGTGATGGCAACATGCAAGAAGGGTCATTAAGGGCAGATGTAAATGTTTCAGTAAGAAAAGAAGGGGACGATAAACTAGGAACCAGATGTGAAATAAAAAATGTAAATTCCATTAAGTTTATGCAAATGGCCATTGAACATGAGGCTAAAAGACAAGTAGAACGCTTAGAATCTGGTAAATTGATTGTTCAGGAAACAAGACTATTTGATACTAAAAAAAATGAAACTAGGTCCATGAGATCTAAAGAAGACGCTCATGACTATAGGTATTTTCCTGACCCTGATTTATTGCCTCTAAACTTGGATAAAAATTTAATTGAAAAAATTAAAAAGGATCTGCCGGAACTTCCAGATCAAAAAAAAGAACGTTTTATAAAAGATTACCTTTTAAGTTCTTACGAAGCCAATGTGTTAGTTTCAGAAAAAGAGATTGCAGAGTATTTTGAAGAGGTAGTTAAGACTGCTGATAAGAAGTTAGCAACTAATTGGATAATTGGAGACTTATTTGCATCTCTAAATGAGAAAAATATATCCATATCGGATTCACCAATTAAAGCCAAAGAAATGGCTAGCCTTTTAAACTCTATTTCATCTGGATTAATCTCTGGTAGAGCAGCAAAAGAAGTGTTTGAAGTCATGAAAGTTACTGGCGCTGAACCCATTAAAATAATTCAAGAAAAAGGTTTAAAACAAAAAAGCGATCCAAAAGAATTAGAAAATTTAATCAATAAAATTTTAGAAGAAAACAAAAACAAAGTAGTTCAATATAAATCGGGTAAAGATAAATTATTTGGTTTTTTTGTTGGTCAAACAATGAAGCTTTCTGGCGGGACAGCAAATCCACAGTTAGTTAATGATATACTTAAAAAAAAGCTTAAGTAATTTAATTAAATAAAAATTATTTTAATAAGCTAATAAATATTTTACGGTAATAATTTCCTTATTCCACAACCTGTACACGAATATTAATTTAAAACTCACTATTTATAACACTTATTAGCAATAGACTTATGAGAAAAAAATTATTAGGTTTTAAAATAAACAACGATAGGGGAAACTATGAAAAAAATAACAATTACGATCCTTGCTATGATGTTATCTTTTAACATCGCAAACGCAAAAATAATATTAAAAGCAGCGCACACAGCAAACCCAGATGAACCATATCACAAGGGAATGCTTGAGCTAAAAAGAGTTGTAGAAAAAGAATCAAATGGTGAAGTAGAAATTCAAATATTTCCAAATGGCCAATTAGGTTCAGAAAAAGAAACTATTGAAGGATTAAAGTTAGGAACAGTTGATATTACAAGTGTATCTAATGGTAATTTAACTAATTTCGTTCCTGAACTGGGAATTTTTGATCTACCTTTCTTATTTAGAGACAGACCGCACATGTATAAAGCAATGGATGGCTCACCAGGCAAAAAACTTTCAAAAGCTATGTCTAAAAAAGGTTTTAGACTTTTAGGTTTTTATGAAGCTGGTATCAGACATATAATGACAACTAAAAAACCTATTAATACTATTGATGATCTTAAAGGTTTAAAAATTAGAACTATGGGTGTCAAAGCTCACGTAGCTTCATTTAATGCTTTTGGTGCTAAAGCTACACCAATGGCTTATGGAGAACTCTATGGAGCGATGCAACAAGGTGTAGTTGATGGAGCGGAAGCTGCAAACACAAACTATAACTCTAAAAAGTTCTATGAAGTTGCACCTTATTGGGCACAAATAGGTTGGACTGCTTTAGTAGCTGATTTAATTATGTCAGAAAAGGCTTTTAAATCTTTACCTAAAAATGTTCAAAAAGCTTTGTTAAAAGGTGGATTAGCTTCGGCTACCGCTGAAAGAAAAGCTTACTCGGATAGTGATAACTCGCTAATGGGTAGTTTGAAAGCTAAAGGTGTTAAAGTTACTAAGCCTGACCCTAAACCTTTCGTAGCTGCATCAAAAGCGGTTTATGATGAGTTTGTTAAAACAAGCACTTCTAAATCAATTCTAAAATCTATTCAGGGAATGTAGTTCTTTGAATTTTAATAATTAATTAGAATGGGCGTTTAATAGCGCCCATTTTTTTTATATGGAAAAAACATTAATCAAAATAAGAAAAGTAATTAATTATCTAGTAATTATATTTTTTATATACATGGTATTAGCTGTATTTTACCAAGTTTTAGGTCGTTATGTTTTCAGCTATAAACTTGGTGCGGCAGCAGAAACAGCAACGATGGCTCAAATTTGGATGATCCTATTAGCTTCTGGTATTGCAATGAAAAAAAATATGCATGTTGGTGTTGATATATTGCTAAGAAAATTAAATGTAAAAGCTCAAAAAATTGTA
>Ga0307986_10001121_pt1 | contig 19761 bp, 17 predicted proteins | sample EllFjometageno82_FD_203170 | JGI IMG/M metagenome (GOLD analysis project Ga0307986, IMG submission 203170) | Marine microbial communities from Ellis Fjord, Antarctic Ocean - #82 | ecosystem: Environmental > Aquatic > Marine > Unclassified | place: Southern Ocean | collected 2014-10-09
CTGCGTGACAGGCAGGCGCTCTAACCAACTGAGCTACACCCCCATTTTACTTGGTGGGCGGTAAAGGACTCGAACCTATGACCCTCTCGGTGTAAACGAGATGCTCTACCAACTGAGCTAACCGCCCAAAATCAAATAACGCACTATTTATAACAACTATTTTAAGAAAGCAAACTTAAAAGTGTTTTAGAGATGAATTAATAGCAAAATTAATTATCATGCTGTGCGTAGACTTCTGTTATATCTAGTTTAAATGCTTACAAAAAACCAAATTTTAAAAAACTTAAGAAAAATTAAGATAAAAGAGAACTTCATAATTATTCATTCAGACATTACTGGTATTGTATTTCAAAATTTTTCTGTTTCGGAATTATGGAAGATTATCCATAAATCTTTTGGAAAAAATAAAACCTATATATTTCCGACCTTCACATTTAAACATGACCTAAATGTTTGGAGCTACGCTAAAAGTAAAAGTGAGTCGGGTATACTCTCGGAGTATTTTAGAAAAAATATAGCTATTAAGAGAACAATACATCCAATTCACTCAGTAGCAATTTTTGGGAAAAATTATAATAAGATTCCAGATCACAATTCTCTCTCAAGTTTTGGCAAAGGCTCAACTTGGGAATGGCTGTGCAGTTCAAAAGATGTGTGTAATATTGCGTTAGGTTTAGGCCTTGAGGGTGGAGCAACAATTTGTCATTTTCCTGAAGAAAATAAAAGAGTAAATTATCGAATATTTAAAAATTTAAAAATTAAAACCTTTGGAAAAAATAATAAAATTATCAAAAAAAAATTTCTATATTACGTTAGAAAAAAGAAAATTGAAAATAATTGGAAAAAATGTGAAAATGATCTCACCAAAAAAGGACTAATAAAAAAATACCTATTTACAGAAAATAATTATCCGGTCATTAAAATGAATACTTATAAAGTAACTAATTTTATATTTAATAAATTAAAAAAAAACAAAAATTATTTAATTAAATAACTTTATTTCTCTAGTTTAATTAAAGCTATCGATAGGCCAACACCAAATCCACAAATTATAATTTTTTTATTTTCTTTTAGTTTAACATAATTTTCTTTTAACAAAACAGGTATAGATGTGGATACCAAGTTGCCATATTTTTCATAATTTTCTGGTATAACAAGTTCATTTGGTAGATTTGATTTAAGTAAATTTACAACAAGTTTGCCCGCCTGATGAACAAAAATACTATTCACATTTTTTGTAATTTTTTTAATTTCTGGAATAACGTGTTTAATTGCAAAAGCGACAACAGCTGGACCGTTCATCACGATTTCTTTTCCTTTAAAAATTAAGTCCTGTTGAGTACCAGATATATTTTTAGTTTTTCTGTATGTTATTTTAAAGCCTTTTTTATCAAATTTAACTATTGAAACTGAGGATCCGTCACTAAATAAAGGTCTTATGTTCCTGTTTTTTTTATGGATGTATTTAGTGTAAGTATCTGATGTTACTATTAAAACTTTTGATTTTTTATCGTTATTAATGATATCAGAAGCCAAAATTAATGCATCTACGTATCCAGTGCATCCTGAGTTTAAGTTAATGCAATGAACATTTTCTAAATTTAAAGCACTAGATGTAAAATTTGCAATTCCAGGAAAGCTTATAGATGGCGTGTTTGTGACGCCTATTATATGCGATACATTTAAAAAGTCTTTTTTACTTAATTTTTTTAAGACATCCAAAGCTAATTTTTCAGTAGTTTCACTTTTTTTTGAAATAAATCTATTCTTAATACCTGTGAGTTTAAATATTGAGTTCTTTTTAAGATTAAATTCTTTTTCAATAGAAGAATTGTTTTCTTTTTTTTTGCCTAAATTAAAATGAATATTTGAAATATTTATCATCTAATTATTATCTTCTTTAGGTTAATTTTTTTATCTTTTAGCTGTGTTAATATTTGACTGATATATTTTTTACCATTTAGAAGTTTTTTTTTATTATTTTTATTGAATAAAGTGGATTTTCCCATTTTATTGTTTATGGCACTAAGAGATATTACATTTACTCTTATGTTTCTTTTTTTCTGTTCTTTGCCAAGAATTTTTGCTGCTAAGTTTAGGCAATTTTTAGCTAAACTATAATATGCATTTCCTGTTTCGCTTGATTCTGCTGCAATAGAAGATATAAAAAAAATTGAACCGTTTTTGTTTAAAATCTTATTATTTATTGAACTAACTGCTATTTGTAGGGGTATTTTAAAGTTCTTATTAAAACTTAGATTAAACTCTTTGTCTGAGAAGTTTGTTAAAATGGAATTTTCATAATGTCCATTAAAAATTACTACATTGTCATATTTAACATTAATCTCACTAAAAATTTTTTTAAGAGATTTATTTTGATAATCTTTTATTTTAAAAGTCTTTTTATAAAAAATTTTTCTTGTTCTGCTTACGCAGTCCACATCACGAATATTTAGAGCAAGTTTTTGAGCAATTTCACTAGATCCACCGAAAAAAAGGCATTTCATTATTATTTTACAGTTTTTTCAATAAGTTTGTTTAATTGATCAAATGTTTTTGTTTTGTCAAATTTTGTATAATCTAGATTTTTATTAAACATCTTATGAACTTCTGTAATTAAAGTAATTTTTGTTAAAGAATCCCAATTGAAATTTTCAAGTTTTTTATTTTTTTCTATCTTATCTAATTTTTCCTTAAATGATTTTGCTATTAATTTTTTATATTTCACAATAGGTCATTATTTAGCATAATAAAAAAATATTATTATAGATATATACAATAACTGCATATTTTAATACATATATTATATAATGAATACTAAATTAACTTTTAAAAAAATTGCACAAAATGGGTATGTAATTTTAGATAATATTTTAGCAAAAAAATCAACTAAAATTGTAAAAAATAAATTAGAAAAAATACTAGATAAAAGATTAAAGAATAATGAAGTAGTTGGGCATCACGATAATCAGGTGATGTATAATTATTTTAATGAAGACAAGTCTCTATTAAAATTAATTCATTTTCCTAAAATTGATCTAATTCTTAAGCACTTGTTAGAACCTAATTATGTTTTACAATCAACCAATGCTCAAAATAGAATCAAAGGCAAAATTAATAAAAAAACAAAACTTAAAAAAAAATACAAGATAGGGTCTACTTGGCATACAGATAGCAGATATTTAAACAATAAAAGATTAAGTAAGGGATTTAGTTACTTGGTTATAATTGCCCTTGATCCATTTACAAAATTTAACGGGCCAACTCAATTTATTAAAAATTCATTCAACTTTGAAACAAAACCTAAAAGAAGACTTAAATTAAAACACAAAGAGTTAATTATGAAAGAAGGTTCGGTTTGCATAATGGACACTGGTATGTGGCATAAGGCAGGTGAATCATCTCAATTATCGAGGTGGTCAATCTTCTCAATTTATACAGGCTGGTTTGTTAAACCTTATTTCAATTATTTAGATTTTATAAAAAAAAATAAAATTAAAAATAAATACAAACAACTTTTACATTTCAATTCTGTTCCACCTGAAATAGACGAAATGAGATCTACGGTAAAACCCACTAAAAGATGAAAATAACTTTATTTTTTGCTATATTAATAAACTTTAATTAAAAGGATTCTAAATGCTAGTTAATTGTAATTCATGTCAAAAAAAATTTGTCGTACCCGATGGTGCTATAACTGAGTCAGGAAGATTAGTACAATGTGGTTCTTGTGGTAATAAATGGACTCAATATCCAATTGAAGACATTAAAATAAAAGAAAAAATTTTTGAAAAGATTAAGTTAGAGAAAAAAATAACAGTTGTCAAAAAATCTAAACCAAAAAAAAATCTTTATACTCCTGAGTATTTACAAAAAAAACATGGTTTAATAATTAATGAATCTAGTGGCGCGACAAACAAAAAAAAATCTGAGTCTAGTAGACAAAAAAATGGGTTAGGCTTTTATAGTTATGTAATTATTTTATTCGTTTTATTTTCTTCATTATTTGGTTTGTTGGAGCTAACTAAAGAAATAATTATTCTAAAATATCCTGTAGCAGAAACTTATATTGTTTATTTCTATGAAGTGATTGATATTTTAAAGATATCTCTAAGTGAATTTGCTGATCAGTTTAATAAGTAAATTATTTTTCTAAATCTTTAATATTAATAAAATTTTTACTTAAATTTGAATTATTTTTTTTAATCTCATCATAAAAATTCCAAGCTAAAACTAGAATTAAAGCATTTCTCTCTTTGATATTTTTTTTATCTTTAATCATTATCTTTACACCTGGTATAAATTTATTGTGCTTTAATTTATTATCTTCAATAATAAAATCTATCTGATTTTCGATGCCAAAATAGTTAAGTGCTGTTGTTGCTTTTGCGGGAGCGCCAAAACCAATAATTGTCTTATTTTTTTCCTTAAATTTGTTGATATTTTTTAGTATATTTACTTTTATTTTTTTTATCTTTTCTCCAAATATTTGATAGGTTTTAAAGTCTTTTATTCCAAAATCTTCTTCTTCTTTAAGTAGCTTTTTAACATAATTTTCAATTTTTACTTTTTTACCTTTCTTTATATAAATTCTAATTGAGCCTCCATGTGTTTTAATTTTTTCAACATTGTAAATTGTAGAATCAAACTGTTTAAAGAAATTAACTAAAGAGGTTAATGACCAGTAGTTGTAATGTTCATGATAAATATTATCAAAGGTTAGGTCTTTTAAGGTGTTTAACAAATACTGCACTTCAATTATAATTGTCCCGTCCTTATTTAACAGTTTTAACATGCACTCAGTCATTTCCTTAAGTTTGTCTGAATGTGCAAATACATTTGAAGCTAAAATTAAGTCAGCATTTTTTTTAATTTTTTTAATATTTTTGCTTTCAAGAAATCCATTAAAAGTTTTAATTCTATTTTTATTTGCTAATTTTGCTAAATTTTTCGCAGGTTCTACACCTAAAATTTTTTTATACCCAAGGTCCTTGAAGGGTTTAAGTGCGACACCATCATTGCTACCAATATCTATTATATAAGATTTTTTTGGTTTTAATTTCAACTTCTTAATATAATTTTTAGTAGCTTCTATAAAATGACTCCGAAATAAAGAAGATGTAGAAGAAGTATAGAGGTAATTTGAAAACATCTTTTTTGGGTCTACTGCTATAGATAATTGGCAGTTATGGCATTTAGGACAGTAGTTTACCTCTAATGGATATAATTCACACTTTTCATTCTTTTTATCCAGCAAGTTATTTGCTAAAGGCTGATAACCCAGAGAAATAAATCTTTTTAAATTGCTGTTACCACAAGATCTGCAATCAAATTTATAATTATTTAATAACATGTCTCTTTCTTTCTTATCAACAAAAACATGTTTGATAGTGTGAGTGATTCCATAATTATTATGCTCTCTCTCTCCTCTAACTAGATTTAAAAATGTCGTATCTTTAGAAAAAACCATAGTATGAGCGACATTAGGTTTTATGATTGATAGTTGACCTTCATTAACTACTTGAGTAATTTTTGGTGAATTTGGATTAAGTATATCTTTAAATACTTCAATTATTTGACCTTTTGTAAAAAGACATTTTTGTTCTTGTTGAGGATGATAGTGATTAGCTCTAATAGTTCCTTTCTTAGAGCTTATTAAACCTATTAGGTTAATTGGTTCCGTTAATTCATGGTTGCTAATTTTCCCCCTTGTATCGATAAACTCATTATTTCCATCTCTTACGTGTTCTAAATCTTTAATCAAATTTTGTTTAGACCATTTAAAAACCATATCTTTTATGCTTTGATCAAGATTGTATAAAAATTTAAATCCTGTTTTTAATATTTTTTTATTTGAGAGAGAAAATCCTAAGTTTGGAACTTCATCATTTGTTTCTTTTAAAATAACTTTTGGATTATATTTTTTACATATATTAGCAACATCTTTTACTGTTACAGTATCTTTTGTGAGATTAAAAGTTTCAGAAGATATGTTGTCATTTTCTTCCATTTTCTTAAAACATCTGGCAACATCTATTAAAGGGACTAAACTTTTGACTTGTCTACCTCCAGCAAAAAGTTTGATAGTTCCGTCTTGAGAGGCAATTTTAGAAAAAAGGTTAGGCATTATATCAACACGAGAAGTATCAGTTGAGTATCCATAAACTGAGCCTAGTCTTAAGATAACATATTTTTTTCCTGAATTTTTTAATTGTTTTTCATTTATTGCTTTTGAGCTTGAGTAAGAAAGAATAGGTTTTACTTCTGCATTTTCAGGGATTTCATTTTGAATACTTTCTATCCCCTCATAAACAACATGTGTTGAAGGAAAGACTATTTTACAATTGTTACTTATTACATCAAGTATATTTTGAGTTCCTTCTTGCGCAACATTTTTTATTTGCTTATCTTTTTCTTCACTGCTCTCACTTTTTGTTCTTGGTACATCAGTTATGCCAGCTAAATGATGCACAACATCCGCGTCTTTGCAGTGTTTGCTAATTAGTTCTTTGTTTAAAATATCTCCATGAACAAAATCCATGTTCCAATTTCTAAGTTGATTGACTCTTTCAGAAATAAATCTGTTATCTATTACAATTATTTTATTATTCCAACTAACACCTGAGTAAATTTTACAGAGTTCTGTTCCAATATAACCAAGACCACCAGTAATAACTATTTTTTTCCCCATTCAGCTTTATACTTTAATTTTAAAAAATTTAGAAGCAACCTCTGCGGTTTAAATTTTAATGGGTGCTTGTGATGGACGATTCTTCTTTGTTTTTAGAAACTTTCTCAATCTCAACCCATTCAACTCTTTTTAATTCTTTTGTAAGAGCATGTTTTAATACTTCATCGACATTTTTTACCGGAATTATTTCAATGTTTTTTTTGATAATTTCTGGAATTTCTACTAAATCTTTTTTATTTTCAAAGGGTATTAAAACTTTTTTTATCCCTGCTCTATGAGCTGCTAGTAATTTTTCTTTTAATCCTCCTATCGGTAGCACAATACCTCTGAGTGTAATCTCTCCAGTCATTGCAATATTCTTGTCTACAGGAATTTCAGTAATTGCAGAAACAATTGATGTCACCATACTAACGCCGGCTGAAGGCCCGTCCTTTGGTGTTGCCCCCTCTGGTACGTGTACGTGAAAATCTTTTTTATCAAAAGTTGGAGGTATAATACCATAATCTAAAGATTTTGATCTTATGTAAGATTTAGCGGCTTTAATTGATTCTTGCATTACGCTACCTAGTTGTCCTGTAATTTCCATTTTACCTTTACCAGGCATTATAACTGTTTCAATTTTTAATATTTCTCCTCCTACTTCCGTCCATGCTAATCCTGTTACTACACCTATTTGATTTTGTTCTTCTATTTCACCGTAGTTAAATTTTTCAATTCCTAAATAGCTTGATAAATCTGATTCTTTAATTGGGTTGTTAGTTTTTTCATTTCCATCAATTTTTTTTACTGTTTTTCTGGCAATTTTTGAAATTTCTCTTTCTAGGTTTCTAACGCCAGATTCTCTAGTATAATTTCTTATTATTTTTCTATTTACAGATTCATCGATTTTCCATTCATTAGGTTTTAAAGCATTATTTTCAGTCTGCTTTGGTATTAAATATTTTTGCGCAATGTTAACTTTTTCATCTTCTGTGTAACCAGGAATTCTAATGACCTCCATACGGTCCAAAAGTGGTGGTAAAATATTTAAAGTATTTGCGGTTGTAACAAACATTACATCAGATAGATCGTAATCAACTTCTAAATAATGATCGTTAAATTCTTTATTTTGTTCTGGGTCCAATGCTTCTAATAATGCAGAAGATGGATCTCCTCTGTAGTCATTTCCAACTTTATCTATTTCATCTAACAGAAATAAAGGATTTTTTGTTCCAGCTTTTTTCATCATTTGAATAATTTTTCCTGGTAAAGATCCAATGTAGGTTCTTCTGTGGCCTCTTATTTCAGCTTCATCTCTAACACCTCCTAGAGAAATTCGAATAAATTTTCTACCTGTAGCTTTTGCAATTGATTTTCCTAAAGAAGTCTTCCCGACTCCTGGCGGTCCAACTAAGCAAAGAATTGGTCCTTTTAATTTCTGAACTCTTTTTTGTACAGCTAAAAATTCTATAATTCTTTCTTTGACTTTTTCTAAACCAAAATGATCTTCGTCTAGTGTTTTTTGTGCACTTGAAAGATCGTTGTTAATCTTGCTTTTGTTCGACCAAGGTAATTCTGTCATCCAATCTAAATAATTTCTAACAACAGTGGCTTCAGCAGACATCGGGCTCATAGATTTTAGTTTTTTTAATTCAGCCATACATTTTTCTAAAGCTATTTTTGGCATTTTAGCTTTTAAAATTGCTTTATTTAGTCCGGCGACTTCATCTTTGCCTTCATCTATTTCACCAAGTTCCTTCTGAATAGCTTTTAATTGTTCGTTTAAATAATATTCTCTTTGCGTTTTTTCCATTTGGTTTTTAACTCTACCTCTTATTTTTTTTTCAACGGAAATTGTACTTGTTTCTTTTTCAACTAATTGATTAATTTTTTCTAATCTTTTTCTTAAATCAATCATTTCCAATAGTTCTTGCTTCTCAAAAATTTGTAAATTTAAATTTGAGGCTACATTGTCTGCTATTTGACTTGAATCTTTGAGTTTTTTAATACTGTTAATTGAGTCTGCTAGGTCTCTTTTGTTGAGAATTAAAAGTCTTTCAAATTTTTTAATAAGACTTAAAGCATAAAGATCAGACTCTTTATTCTTATTTATATCTTCTAAAATCTCTATACTGCAACTAAGATAGTTTGAATTTTCTCTTTGTATTTCTTTAATTTTAACTCTTTTTTTTCCCTCAACTAATACTTTAACAGTCCCGTCTGGCAACTTAAGTAATTGCAAAACTTTACTTAGGCATCCGTAGCTATAAATATCCTTACTCTCTGGTTCGTCAATCTCTGAATTTTTTTGTGAAACTAGTACTATTGATTTATCTGTTTTCATTACTTCTTGAAGAGCTTTAATAGATTTTTCTCTTCCAACAAAAAGTGGAACTACCATAGAAGGAAACACAACAATATCTCTTAATGGCAATAGAGGTTTTAAATTATTTGATCTCATATAATAATTATATGGTAATTAATGTCTTAATATCAAGGATGTTATTTTAATATTAAGCTACTGATGTTGATTGTTTTTTGCCGTATGTGACAATAGGGTCGGTATCTCCTGCTACAGCTGATTCATCAACTGTGACTTTAAGGACATTTTCGAGTTCCGGTAACTTAAACATAGTCTTTAATAAAACACTTTCTAAAATTGATCGTAATCCTCTTGCACCTGTTTTTTTCTTAATAGCTTTTTTTGCTATTTCATTTAATGCTTCCTCTTTAAATTCTAATTCAACATTTTCAAATTCAAATAGTTTTTGGTATTGCTTTGTCAAAGAGTTTTTTGGTTCTTTTAAAATTTTAATTAAAGATTTTTCATCTAAATCATTCAATGTTGCGATAATCGGCATCCTGCCTATAAATTCAGGTATTAGACCGTATTTAATTAAATCTTCTGGCTCCAAATTTTTTAATGTTTCTGATAATTTTTTTTCTTTTGAGTTGTTAACCGTGGCTCCGAAACCTATTGAAGTCCCTTTTCCTCTCATACCAATTATTTTACCTAAACCTGCAAATGCTCCTCCACAAATAAAAAGTATATTCGTGGTGTCGACCTGCAAAAATTCCTGTTGAGGGTGTTTTCTTCCTCCTTGTGGAGGTACACTTGCAATTGTTCCTTCCATAATTTTTAAAAGTGCCTGCTGAACTCCTTCGCCTGAAACATCTCTGGTAATTGATGGATTTTCAGATTTTCTACTGATTTTATCTACCTCATCTATATAAACAATTCCTCTTTGTGCTTTTTCAACATTATAATCAGCAGCTTGTAATAATTTTAAAATAATATTTTCAACATCTTCACCTACATAACCAGCTTCAGTCAAGGTTGTGGCATCGGCCATTGTAAATGGTACATCCAAAATTCGTGCTAGGGTTTGCGCTAAAAGAGTTTTACCGCAACCTGTTGGACCAACTAAAAGTATGTTTGATTTTGAAAGCTCAACTTCTTTATTATTTTTATTCTCATGATTTAGTCTTTTATAATGATTGTGAACCGCAACGGATAAAATTTCTTTAGCAAACGGTTGTCCAATTACGTAATCATCTAGGACTGTGTAAATTTCTTTTGGTGTTGCAACTCCATCTTGATGTTTTACTAAAGAACTTTTGTTCTCTTCTTTGATAATGTCCATACAAAGTTCAACACATTCATCACATATGAAAACAGTAGGTCCTGCTATTAACTTTCGAACTTCATGCTGGCTTTTGCCACAGAATGAACAATAAAGAATATTTTTGTTATTTTTTTCTGACATATCGAATCAATAACATATTATTAAATTAGGGAAATCTTGATAGCAAGTATAAGTTGTGTAAAAAGCTATATACTGTGTATTATTTTCTTTTTTCGACTACAGAATCTATTAATCCGAATTTTTTTGCTTCCTCTGCGGTCATAAAGTTATCTCTCTCAAGTGCAGAGGATATATCTTCAACTGTCTTACCGGTGTGCTTTGCATAGATTTTATTTAGTCTTTCTTTTAAAGTTAAAATTTCTTTTGCATGTATTTGAATATCTGTAGCCTGACCTTGAAAACCTGCGGAGGGTTGGTGAACCATGATTCTTGAGTTTGGTAATGAAAATCTCTTTCCTTTTTCACCTGCTGCCAATAGAAAAGATCCCATGGATGATGCCTGTCCTATACACAACGTCGATACTGGAGAATTAACATACTGCATCGTATCATAAATCCCTAAGCCTGCAGTTACAAGTCCGCCAGGACTATTAATATAAAAATAAATTTCTTTTTTAGGTTCTTCAGACTCAAGAAATAATAATTGAGCGGTAACTAAAGAGGCAACATTATCGTTTACCGGACCAACAAGAAAAACTATTCTTTCTTTTAAAAGTCTTGAATAAATATCATACGATCTTTCACCTTTACTTGTTTGCTCAACGACCATCGGAATAAGATTGTTCATTTGTTCTTCAATACGACTCATGGATGAATTTATATAGCTAAAGATTACTTTTTGCTAACTTTTTTTGTTTTTTTCTTGTCTTCTAATGAAGTTTTACTGATTTTTTTTTCTTTTTTAACTTCTGTTTTATCTTTTTGTAACTGGTCATTATTCGTGTTTAGCAATTTTTCTGAAGGTTTATTAAAGTCAGAAATTATTTTTTCTGCATCTTTAATCGAGATATCTTTTTTTAAAAGTTTTATTTTTGTTTTAAATAGATTTAATATTTTATCTTCGTATAAAGCTCCTTTTAGGCTTTGTGCAGCTGAAGGATTTTTTTGATAATAATCCATAACCATTTTCTCTTGTCCTGGCATACCTTTAATTTGCTTTTGAATTTCAACTTTAACATCTTCATCTAAAACTTTTAAATTATTTTTCTCCCCATATTCATTTAGAATTAAACCTAATTTAATTCTAGACTCAGCTATTTTTTTGTTTTTAACTTTATGTTTTTCAATTTCTTCTTTTTTAAGACGATGCGTCATTGTGTGAATTTCTTGTTCTACAAGATTTTTAGGTAGTTCTATTTTATGAAGATGCTCTACTTGGTCTAAAATTTCTTTTTTTATAATCGAATCTAAAGATTGTTTATATTGAGCGGATATTTGTTTTTCAATCAAAAATTTAAGATCTGTTAAATCTTTTGCACCCATATTTTTTGCAAAAACATCATCTATTGTAGTCTCATTTGCAACTTGAACATTTGTAATCGTACATTGAAATTTAGCTTTTTTATTTTTAAGTTCCTTGTTTGGGTAATTTTCTGGCAAACTAACCTCAATAATTTTTTCATCATTTTTACTTACTCCAACTAACTTTTCATCAAAACCTTTTAAAAAAAGGTCTTCACCTATAATTAGTCTCGTTTGTTTGCCTTCACTTCCTTCAAAAGATTTTCCCTCAACTGTTGCATTGTAATCAAATATTACTAAATCACCTTTCTCAGATTTTTTAATTTTATCAGAAAATGTTTTATTATTTTTCGCTATTTCTTTAATTTTTTCATCAACTATTTTAGTTTCAATTTTAATTACAAAATCACTTGCTTTATATTTGTCAAAATCAGCAAGAGTTATTTTAGGTAAAGAATCTACTTCTAATGTGTAGTTAAGATCTTTACCTTCTCCAAAAGTTTTTAAGTCTATTTTTGGCTGACCTGCGGCTTTTATCTTTTTTTCTGCTAACGCTTTACTAGAACTTTCTTGTAGTATTCTATCTATTACTTCTCCGTATATTGCTTTACCAAATTGACTTTTAATTACAGAAGGAGGCACTTTTCCTGGCCTAAATCCTTTTAAGCTAATCTCGGATTGTAATTTTTTTAATTTTTCATCTAGTTTTTCTTGTATTGTTTTTTTATCTACAATTATGGATAAAACTGTAGTTAATCCTTTTTTATTTTGCACTTCTATTTTCACGATTTCAATCTATATGAGTTTTAAGTTTTTTTAGTATGTTTTGAATAAAAATATTACCATGATTATAAGCGTTTAAATGAATGCCATCATTTGTCCAGACATTTTCGAAATCAAAATCATTATTATTTATTAACATGCTGCTAAAATTGACATGCTCTACTGCGGCATGGTTGTCAGCTAGTTCTGATACCAGGTCTGACACATTTAAATTATATACTTTTTTTTCTTCAGTATAAAAATGAGCTTTATATGGAAAAGTAACAAATATTAACTTTTTAATATGCTTTTTTTCTTTAGTTTTTTCTATGTATTCTTTTAAAACATTCTTAAAATATTTAATGTCATCTTTATCTGGATTTATCAAATTTCTATTAATTTCAGCCCAGTAACATTTTTTATTTTTTATAGTTTTGTCTTTAAAAAAGTATTGTGATTTTGTTTTAATACTTTTTTTTAGAAATTTTAATTTAGAATAAAACTTAAAATTTATTAACTTAAATGTTCTAATAGCTTTATTTTTATTTTTGAAATAAATATTAGATAATTCATATACTTCGAAGTAATTATACCATCCTAATCCGTTAAATTCACTTTCGGGATTAACTTTTATTAATTTGCCGTTTTCATAAACTTTATTTTTTTTATATCTACATATTTCGTCCCCAATGTTTACCTGGTCAATGAAGGCAATTACTATCTCTGGCTGAATATTAAAATCTTTTTCCAGTATGTCTATTTGTAAATTCATTAAACTTGGTGAGTATGAAGAAGTGCCACCATTGATAAAGCTAACATTATATTTATTTCCAAAATCTTGAAAGAGCTTAAAAGAAAAATAACTCTCCCTTCCTCCTTTTCCATTTATTTGTTCAAACCAGGAATCTCCTTGTAGTAAAACTTTAATTTTATTATTTTTATTATTAAGATGTGTAAAAACTAAATCCTTGCTGGTAGTTTCTTTAAAAAATCTTTCAAGGTGCGCCTCTTCTCTTATGTGGTGTATAGTTTTAGAGTATTTTTGATGTATTTCTAGGTTCTGTAAGTTTCTAAATTTTTCTTTAAACTCATTGTTAAAATCAAAATATGTATAGATAAATAAAAACAAGTAAAAGAATGTACTAGTTGTTAAAACAATTATAAAATTTTTATTTTTCATATTACTATTTGTTAATTTTAAATTTTTTTTAATGTATACTGTTCAAAATATGTACTCAAATAAAATTAATAGCTTAGATTTGTTCAGAGGTATTGCTGGGTATGGTGTAGCAATTTCGCATTTTTATTATTACTTTTTAGATTTAAATTTTTTTCAGTTTTTGTCAATTTTTTTTGTAGAGTTTTTTTTTGTTTTGAGTGGTTTTGTTTTGTACCCTCAGTTACTTAGGGTTTATAACGATAAAAATAATTTAAAGATATTTTATATTAGGAGATGGCTAAGAACTATACCACCTTATCTATTGGCCTTACTCACATACTCTATCTTTTTTTTAAAATTTGATTCAGATTTAATTAAATATTTATTTTTTTCTCAAAACTTAATTGAGAATTTTATTAATTTTGACTATTTTACTATTGCTTGGTCATTGTCTGTAGAAGAATTCTTCTATCTCCTCTTTCCGTTATTTTTAATTTTTTTTCACAAAATAGAATTTATTAAAATTTTAACTCTTTTTATAAGTCTGGTTTATTTATTAAAGATTGTTAAATTGTTCTTTCTGGGTGGTAGTGAAGAATTTTATCGTATTGGAACATTTTTGAGATTAGATGCTATTGCGTTTGGAGTTATGGCAAGGATATTCTTAAATAAAATTTTATATTTAAAAATAAATATTTTTTTTCTTATTATATCAAGTCTATTTATGTACTTTTTTTACTTAAATATAAAAGAACTTAATGAATTGCTAAATTTTTTATTTATACTTTTGATTCAAATCTATTCAATAAATGTTCTTCTAATTTTTATTACTCTAGATAGATACATTAAGTCTAAATTCTTAATTAACATTTTTTCAATTCTATCGAAACAAACATACTCAGTTTATCTTTTTCATTTTGTGGTAATTCTAATGTTTAAGAAATATCTAAACTTAATTGGTACTGATTTAATTTTATTGAAATATTTATTTGTTTTATTTGTCTTTAGTACAGCTTTTTATTATTTATTTGAAAAAGATATTAACAACAAAAGACCTAACTATAAAAAACTTTAGTCAAATAATTGATAAACTAAGGGAGTAATTTTTCCCTGACTAAAAAAAGTTATAAACAATAAAAAAATTAAGGTAAAGAGGAACGGTTTTAGAATAAATTTATATTTTATGAACAAATTTTTAATATTTTTTATCATATTTTTTTAGTTTTTTTGGTGGGCAAGAAGAGACTCGAACTCTTAAACCTTGCGGTACTAGTTCCTAAGACTAGCGCGTATACCAATTCCGCCACTTGCCCATTTATATAAACCATTTTAAATATTTGTTTTTGTTGTCTATCAAATATTTCGGTAGTTTGTTATCGTTTATTTTACTTAAATATACTCTATTAGTCTTGTTCCACTTCCTCTTTAAGTCTCTTTTGTCTGCTTTGTGGTCATAGGAAATATATCTATTCTTAACCATATCTTCTATGTCTTTTTCATTAATACCAGTAAGGTCAAACTCATCATGGTGTTCATCATTTTTATGTTTAATATATATATCTTCTGGTTTCTTTAACTCTGTAAAGTGCCATCCGCCATTATTAATAATCTTTAAATCAATAAATTTATTTTTTTTAAAAAAGGTATCTAATCTCCACCAATTATATTTTTTAGTTTTAATATTTCTCAAATTTGTAAAAGATTCTAAATCTTTGAGTTTACAAGCTTTAGATCCAAACCAATCATAATTATCTAAAACCAGGTTAAATTTATAATAGAAAACCTGTTGCTTAAATAAAACTATTTTTTTATTGGTATTTTTTAAATTAATTGAAGATAAATCAGGTATCTCATCACTGTCACTGTAAATTATCCAGTCATCTTTATTAGCTGATTCAAAACAAGAAATTATTTCATTACGTTGTTTTTCAATTCTTTTTGCGGCATTTAAACGAAAAAGAGAGTTGTCAGATTTGTTTGATTCATTTATTTTAAATAAATCATCTGGTTCTTTATCTACAATAATATGAGTAATCTTATCTTTATGTTCTGGATAATTATTTTTATTAAAATTAATTTTTTTTTTTTGTCCGCTATGAGTGTATGTAGCTTCGCAAACAATAAATTTATCTACATATGAGTTTAATATGTTTAACCTAAGCCCAAATAATAATGGCTCATTAAAATATGTTGTGCAATCAAATATTTTCATTTTTTTTTAATTTTTAACAAAAAATAATAACTAAATGTATAAAAAAAAATTAAAAATAAAAAATAGTATCTAGAAAAAATTGCACTTTTTTGAAAATAAATTGCTGGAATAATTAATAAAAAATAAACTAAATTGATTATAAAAGATGTCATGTAATTTGAGGTGATTGATTTTTTTGATTTTAATAAAAAATTATATAAAAGCATATGAAGATGTAGGTTGTCTGGCTTCAGAGGAGACCTTCTGCTTATAGACTTCCTAATAAATGAAAAAAAAACTTCATAGAAGAGGTAAAATAAAACTGATGTATAAAAAAAAGATGATATCTCAGGATTTATTTGATGTGTCTTTATAGTGTTTATGGCTATCATCGAACCAATAAGATAAGAACCTCCATCTCCTAGAAATATTTTAGCTTTTGGAAAATTAAAAAACAAAAACGATAACACAATAATTGTTTGAAAAATTAAGATTATTGAAATGCCATATTGTTGATTGATTAAATTAATACTTAGTAAAATAAAATTAATTATTAAAAAGTGAATAGCTAGAAGCCCGTTGTAGCCATCTATTAGATTTGAGCCGTTTATAATAAATAGAAAACAAAGCAATACAAATAGAGTTTGAAATATATGATTTTCTAACCACAAATTTAAAAATTCTAATCCTGACAAAGTTATTTGAATTGAAAATATATTGATACACATTGTTAAAATTATTAACATTAAAAGTAATCTTATATTGGGATTAATCTTTATTTTCAAATCATCTAAAAAACCTAAAGAAAATAATAAAAATGTTATCGTAAAATAACTTTTTAAAAATATCTGAAATGATAAAAAGTAAAAAAAAATAAAAAGAGCAAACAAAAGATAAATAGATATACCTCCTGCTCTTGCTATTGGTTTTTTGTGAAAAGCTTGGGGCTTTGAAAAATCTACATCCAAAAGAAAGCCTGAAAAAAAAAATTTAGAGTATTTCGATACTAAAAAAGTTGTAAAAAGACTTATTGCAGAAAAAATAATAAAAAAGCTTAAGTTAAATTCAAATTGCATCTATTTATTATATTTTTTCACTATAAATATACCTGATATTATTACTATAAGTGAAACCAAGACTTTCCAAGTAATTTGTTCGTTTAAAATAAGTGCTCCAAAAATAACACCAAATATAGGTATTAAATAAGCAACTTGCGTTTGAAATACAATTCCATTATTTGAAAGTATTTTAAATCTAAGCCACCATGCAAAACCTGTTGCAACTACTCCTAAGTAAATCAATGATAATGTAGACTCAAATGTCGGGGTTGATTTAAATGGCTCTTCAAGCACTAAAGAAAGTGGCACTAATGTAATCACCGACCAAATTAATGTTGATGTAGTCACGTTTATATTTCCCAAATTTTTTAATTTTTTTAAAATAAGAATGCCTGAAATGGAGTAAAAAGTTGAACCAAGTAATATTATTAATACATATAAATAATTACCTTTATTTATTATTAATTTATCAAAAAATAAAAGTAGAATTCCAGTGAATCCTAGAATAATGCCTAATGATTTTAAAAATGTTATTTTTTCATCTTTGGTAAAAAAGTGAGCTAAGATTGACCCTGTAATGGGGGTTGTGCTCATTAACATCGCTGCCAAATAACTGTCAATTTTATTTGTTCCTATAGCTATCAGTGAAAAAGGGATAGTAATGTTGCAAATTCCTACTAACGCATAGATCCTCCAATTACTAGAAAAGGCATAAATTTTAATTTTATAAATAAACGAAACAGCTAACATGGTAACTGTTGCTAAAATCACTCTTATTAATGCTAGTGTATAGGGTTCATAAGAATATGTGGCTATCTTTATGTTAAAAAAAGAAGAACCCCATATAGCCCCCAGTAGTAGTAGTAAAAAAATATCACTCGTTTTTGCTTGTTTCATTGCAATTCTAGATTGTACGTATGTGTTATATGCATAACTCTTATTGCTTTATATTATATTATTGAAATAGTGAATTCTGTTATGTTTAATACAATTTTTTAAAAACTTACAAAGGAATTATTGATGAGCGCAAAAAGTATTTTCAAATTAATGCAGGATAAAGAAATTGAGTTTATAGATTTAAGATTCACAGATCCAAGAGGAAAACTACAGCACTTAACAATGGACGCAACAATAGTTGACGATGAGATGTTAGAAAAAGGTGTTTTTTTTGACGGCTCATCTATTGCTGGTTGGAAAGCTATTAATGAATCAGACATGATTTTAAAACCTGATTTAAGCAGACCAATTGTAGATCCCTTTAATTCTCATAATACTTTAAATATATTCTGTGATATTTTAGATGCAGTTAAAAAAGACCCTTACGAGAGGGATCCCAGAGGAACTGCCAAAAAAGCTGAAGCATATTTAAGTAAATCTGGAATTGGTGACAAAGCTTACTTTGGTCCTGAGCCTGAATTTTTTACATTTGATGATGTTAGATTTAAAAATGACATGAATGAAACTAGCTTCATGATTGATAGCGCGGAAGGTCCATACAATTCTGGGAAAAAATTTGAAAATGGAAACATGGGACATCGTCCTGGAGTTAAAGGTGGATACTTTCCGGTTCCACCGGTGGATAGTGCGCAAGATATGAGAGCTGAAATGTTAAAAGCCCTTAAAGACATGGGTGTTAAGGTAGAAAAACACCACCACGAGGTTGCACCTAGTCAACACGAACTTGGAATGTATTATGGAAAATTAACTGACATGGCAGATAATGTGCAACTATATAAATATGCTGTACATATGGTTTCACACTCATTTGGAAAAACTTCTACTTTCATGCCAAAACCTGTAAAAGGAGATAATGGTTCAGGTATGCACGTACACCAATCAATATGGAAAGATAACACTCCTGTTTTCATGGGAGACAAGTACGCAGGATTATCTCAACAAGCACTTTACTATATTGGTGGAATTCTCAAACATGCTAAGGCAATTAATGCTTTCGCAAATTCAACAACTAATAGTTACAAGAGACTAATACCTGGTTTTGAGGCTCCAGTAATTTTAGCCTACTCGGCCCGAAATAGATCCGCCTCATGTAGAATACCGATTATCATGAACAAAAAAGCTGCAAGATGTGAAATAAGATTTCCTGATGCTGCTGGTAACCCCTATTTAACTTTTGCTTCTATGCTGATGGCTGGAATTGATGGAATTAAAAATAAAATCGACCCGGGTAAAGCGTTCGATAAAGACCTATATGCTTTAAGCGAATCTGAGGTCAAAGAGATTCCAACTGTTTGTGGTTCTTTGAGAGAGGCAATGGAAAATCTCGATAAAGATAGAGCTTTTTTAACTCAGGGCGGGGTTTTTACAGATGACCAGATTGATGCTTATATAGAATTAAAGTTTCAAGAAATCTATAAATTTGAACACACTCCTCATCCTATCGAGTTCGAGATGTATTACAGTCAATAAAAAAAATTCGAGCCCATTTTAAAAAGTGGGCTTAAGACGATTAAGTTTTAAAAGATTCTCCGCATCCACAACGTTCCGTTTCGTTGGGATTGTTAAACACAAACTTAGAAGAAAATTTTTCTTTTTTATAGTCCATTTCTGTACCCAGAAGGTGCATAACAGCATTTGGGTCAATTAAAACTTTAACACCTTTATCTTCAATTACTTCTTCGTTAGGTTTTATGTCTTGCGCATACTCCATAATATAAGACATTCCTGCGCAACCACCAGATTCAACTCCCACTCTAACACCAATAGCAGAGTTGTCCGCACTCGACATGATTTCTTTAATTCTGTTGGCGGCATTATCGCTTAATTTAATTACTTGTGTCATAAATTTAATTCTA
>Ga0307986_10001123_pt1 | contig 19742 bp, 23 predicted proteins | sample EllFjometageno82_FD_203170 | JGI IMG/M metagenome (GOLD analysis project Ga0307986, IMG submission 203170) | Marine microbial communities from Ellis Fjord, Antarctic Ocean - #82 | ecosystem: Environmental > Aquatic > Marine > Unclassified | place: Southern Ocean | collected 2014-10-09
CACGATGTAACTGTTTATAATCGTACAAAAGCTAAAGCAGAAAAATGGGTTAGTGAATACAAGGGTAAAGCCGCTAACACACCTGCAGAGGCAGCAAAAGATTCTGATTTTATTTTTACGTGTGTTGGAAATGATAACGATCTTAGAGAAGTAGCTAAAGGTAAGGATGGTCTATTTAATACAGCCAAAAAAAATTCTGTTTATGTTGATAACACTACTGCTTCTGCAGAAGTTGCGAGAGAGCTCTACGGTGAAGCTAAAAGTAAAGGTTTTCATTTCTTAGACGCTCCTGTTTCAGGTGGTCAAGCCGGTGCAGAAAGTGGAAAGCTAACTGTAATGATGGGTGGTGACGAAGGAGCTTTTAAAAAAGCTGAACCAATAATTGCTTGTTATAGTCAAAAAGCAAAATTACTAGGTGCACCTGGAAGTGGTCAGTTGACAAAAATGATGAACCAAATGTGTATTGCTGGTGCTGTACAAGGATTGGCGGAAGCTTTAAACTTTGGAATTAACGCAGGTTTAAATATGGACGATGTTGTTGAGACTATATCTAAAGGGGCCGCACAGTCTTGGCAAATGGAGAACAGGTCTAAAACAATGGTAGCTGATAAATTTGACTATGGTTTCGCTGTTGACTGGATGAGAAAAGATTTAAAAATTGCAATGGATGAAGCTAAAAGAAATGGATCGCCGGTTCCTATTACTACTTTAATTGATGGCTTCTATGCGGAAGTTCAAAAAATGGGTGGAAATAGATGGGACAGCTCAAGCTTAATTGCTTTGCTTAAGAAAAAGAAATAATAGTGTCAGCTGAAGTTAATTACTACGAAAATTTTCAAGAGATAGAGAAGAAAATTTGGTTAATGTTAAATGACGCAGTGACTAATAGAAATTCTCCTTTTAGAATTCCAGTTTTTATTTGTGGGAGTCAATCTGACTTTGATGGAAGAATTGTGGTTCTTAGAAAATCAGATCAATCAAATAATCTTTTGCAATACCATAGTGACATTAGATCGGATAAAATTGACAAGTTAAGAAAAAATAAAAATGCATCAATGCTTTTTTATGACAAAGAAGAAAAAATTCAAGCTAGAGTGAAAGTAGATTGTGTAGTAAATCATGAAAACGATATTACAAAAAAATCTTGGTCTAAAACTCAACACATAAGTAGAAAATGTTATCTTGTGGATAGTGGGCCAGGTACTAAATCAGCTACACCTACTTCTGGACTAAAACCCGAGTTAGATAATTTTGAATTCACAAAAGAACAAAGTGAAGAGGGTTATAAGAATTTTACTGTTATTCAGTGCAGTATTAAAAGTATTGAATGGTTATATTTAGCAGCTAAAGGACACAGAAGAGCTTTTCTAGATTATAGCGGTGACAAGAAATATACCTGGTTAGTTCCTTAAACATTTTTTTTGTATCTTTTATAATTATCAACATAATGTTTTGCGTTTTCTTGTATTTCTTTAATTTCTTTGTCCGTAACTTGTCTAATCACCTTACCTGGACTGCCTAACACCAGAGAGTTATCTGGAATAATTTTATTTTCTGGAATTAAAGTGTTAGCACCTATTATACAATTTTTTCCTATTTTTGTTTTGTTGAGAATAGTGCTTCCAATACCAATTAATGTATTGTCATCAATTTCACATCCATGCAACATCACCATATGACCGACAGTTACATTTTTTCCTAGAGTTAATGGGCAACCTGGATCAGTGTGAAATACACTACCGTCTTGAACATTTGATTTTTCACCAATCTTGATAATTTCGATATCTCCCCTCAATACAGCATTAAACCAAATATTAGCGTTTTTTTCTAAGATAACTTTGCCAATTAAAACTGCATTACTAGCTACCCAGGAATCTTTGTGTAGTGTTGGTATGTTATTTTCAAATTCGTAAATCATATAATTGCTGTAATTTGATATTAAAATATTTATAGTATTAAACCAAGAATAAAACTTATCTGATGTTTGTAGTAATCACTAGAAATTTTCCACCTGATATTGGTGGAATTCAAAGCTTAATGGAAGGTCTATCTAAAGGCCTAGCTAAATGCGGACCTGTAAAAGTTTTTGCAGATGAATATTTAAATTTCGAAAGTTACGATCTAAGCTCAAGTTTAGATATAACAAGAATTAAAGGCTTTAAAATTTTTAGAAAGTTTAGAAAAGCTTATGTGGTAAATGAATATTTGAAAACTAATAAAATTAAAGCAATCTTTTTTGACCATTGGAAAAGTTTAGAACATATAGACGGAAAGCATTTAAATAAAAATTCTAATTTTTGCTTAATTCATTCAAAAGAAATTAATCATCCTGTTGGCAGTTCGTTGAACGAACGAATGAATAAAGCTTTTAAAAAAACTAAAATCATTATTGCAAACTCTAAGTATACAAAAGAATTGGGTATAAGTATGGGTTTAGATGAAAATAAAATTCATGTTATTCACCCAGGTACAAATTATCCAGTTGAGATAGATGATGAAACTAAAATTAATGCGAAAAAAATATTTGGATCTGCTTTTCCCAAAATTATTACAATCGCAAGATTAGATAAAAGAAAGAGTCATCAAAATATATTAATGACTATTAAAAATTTGATACCTACTTTTCCTGATATTAAATATGTCTGTATAGGAAATGGAAATGAAAAAAATAACTTAGAAGAACTAAGAAAACAATTAGATATTGAAAAACAAGTAATTTTTCTACCTAGAGCAGAAGAAAATTTGAAAATAGCATTGCTTAGTCATTGTAATCTATTTTTAATGCCCTCGGTAATCTATAAAAAATCAGTAGAAGGATTTGGTATTTCTTTTATTGAAGCAGGAAGTTACGGCAAAGGTTCAATCGGTGGAATACATGGGGGCGAGGCTGATGCAATTGAAGATGGTAAAACAGGTTATTTATGTGATGGGAATGACTTAAATTCTATTTATAAAACAGTTTTAAAATTTTTTCAAAATGAAAATTATAAAATTTTAGGTTTACAAGCTAAAGATTTTTCAAAAAAATTTAAATGGGAAAATATTGTTAAACAATACCTATCACTAATTTAAAATTTTTTTAATTTCTCCCATAACAGAATCTGCTTTAAGTAGATTCAAATCATTAACAGAAATAGCTTTGAATTTTGCGGTTTCGACACTTACTTTGTTAGCTGAAGTATGACTTCCAAATAATACTAATCCTGATTTATTCAAGTGACTACTGATGTGAGCAGGTCCCGTATCATTTGAAATAATAAAACTTGCATCTTTAATTAAACTTATAAGTTGATTTAAATTTATAGATTTACCTTGATCTAAAATAGTATGTGCATTTAATAATTTAGATTCTTTGATTTCTCCAGGTCCTGGTGCCAAAACAATGTCGTATTTTTTATTGTATTTTGATTTTAATTGAGAAATTAATATATGATAGTAAGGCCATTTTTTATCACCCAATTTAGGTGAGCAAAAAGGAAATACTACGATATATTTACCGTCAAAATAATTTTTTGTAATATTTCTAATATTCACGACCGCCCAATTTAGATTAGATTTTTTTACATTTTCTGTTTTAATACCACTTTTTTTAAGTTGGATTTCCATTCTTTTTAAAACCGGTTCTTTATCGAAATCTGACTTTTTTTCACCTGGTTCTAGTGTTGTAATTGTTGATGACCACTCAGGTTTTTTTAAGATATATTTGCTGTAAAATTTTGTTCTATTTGAATTTTGCAAGTCAAATACGTGTGTAAAATTATAAAGAGATAATTTTTTTTTTAATTTATGAAGATAAAATAAATTCCATCTTGGTAGCCTCTTGTCTATTAAAACCTCGTCTACATAAGGACATTTTTTCATCAAGTCAAAATATAAAGGTTCCGTTAAAAGAACAACATTAGATTTTGAATTAGACTTTTTAATATCTTCTATGGCTCCATTAGCTTGTATTAAATCACCCAATGAACCAAGCTTTATGATTAATATATTTGACATTTTTTAACTGTATGTAATTATATTTATAGTATATTTAAGAAAATTTACTATGGATAATAAAATAGACAAAATTTTGGCAGAAATATCAGCAGGTGAATTAATTGATAAAATAACTATTTTAGAAATTAAAAAAGAGAGAATTAACGATATTGATAAAATTAAGAATGTCGAAAAAGAGCTTGTTTCTTTGAATAACACACTTAAAAAATCAATTCCTAATTACTCTAGCATTAAAACATTAGTAGTTAAATTAAAGTCGATAAATCTCAAACTTTGGGACATAGAAAATGGAAAAAGACTTGCTGAAAAAAAAAATGATTTTAGTGAGAATTTTATACAATTAGCTAGAGATGTTTATAAAGAAAATGATGAACGATCTAAGGTAAAATCTCAAATTAATAAAATTTTAAACTCAAATGTTCAAGAAGTGAAATCTCACTATTAATCTTTATTTAAACTTGGAATTCTTTTCCTTAGAATTCTAGATAAATTGGGATCAATATTTGCTGTGATTACACCATTTCCTTTTTTTAATTCCTTTAAAATTTTTCCATCAGGTGAAATAATTAAAGAATGTCCAAAAGTTTTTCTACCATTAAAATGTGTTCCGTGCTGTGCTGGCGCAAATATATAACAAAAATTTTCTATAGCTCTAGCTTTCAATAAACTGTGCCAATGTTTTTCTCCTGTTGTTTTAGTAAAAGCTGAAGGCACAGATATAAATAAAGAGCCGTTTTTTGAAAGCTTTCTATACATTTTAGGAAATCTCACATCGTAACAAATTGATAAGCCAAGCTTACCCCATGGTAAATTTGTTGTTTTGATTAATTTTCCTGGTGTAAAAGTTTTAGACTCAAAATATTTTTCTTTTTTATTTAAAACAGCGTCATACATATGTATTTTGTCATAGTAGGCTTGTATTTTACCTATAGAATTAACTAAAACCGATCTATTTCTTATTTTATTTTTCTCTTTAATTAAAACGGAGCCAATTAAAATCCACTTCTTATATTGCCTGGCAATTTTTTTGATTTCTTTTAAGTAAAAATCTTTTTGCATTGAGGTGGCAGTTTTAAATAAATCTTTTTTACTCAATCCAAATACTGAAGAGTTTTCAGGAGTTATAATAAAATCAGATTTTTGTTTGATTGCTTTTAAAATTAATTTTTTTATAAATCCTAAATTTTTTTTACTATCTTTACCGGAACAGATTTGAATACAAGAAACTTTAAACATACAACAGAATAAATAGTAAATATTTATTTCATTACAGATGATGCGAAGTTCCAGTTGCAATCAAAACTAGGGACGTAAACTCCAGAAACACTAACGTTACTAAAACTTTTTTTTAAAACTTTACACCAATTTTCTACCTGCTTAGGTTTTTTATCCTTACTTCCTACTTGTGCGGTTATGACTCCACCAGGCTTTAAAATTCTTTTTAAACCTTTCATGTTTTTACTCGCTAAATCAATGCAATATTGATCATCATTAAGATCAACAAAAATTTTATCGTATTTAGAATCTTCTACTGCTTTTATGCTCTCAAATGCATCTCCCCAGAATGTATTAACGGTATTACTCTTTTTAACTTTAGAACAAACTTTAGGCAAATGTCTGTAACAAGATTCGACAATTTCAGGATCAAGTTCATACCAGTCAATATAATTAGTGTTATTATCTAGACACTCTCTAGCAACTCCTCCATCACCTCCGCCAATAATTGCAACATTGTTGTTTTTTTTACTTAGATCATAACTAGATTTAAAAAAAGTTGAACTATAAATTTTTTCGTCTTTTTCAGCTACTTGTATTTCATGATCAATAAAAAGAGCATTGCCAAACTCTTCGAGGTTCATTATCTCAACAAACTGACCTACTTCAGAGGTAAAAGTTTCTAGTATATTATTAACTACATAATATTTTTTTTGACCTGGTGTGCTGTATATATCGTCATACAGACTAACACTGCTTCTATCAAAACTTTTTACAACGACTCTTTCATGGTCAATTTCTTTTTTCAAAATTTTCAAGGCAATTTTTGGATGAACTTTACCGCATGTAAAGAAGTCGAAACTAATTACGTTTCTTTCAGGAAAGGTATGAAAACTAAAGTGACTTTCAGACAGTAGTGCTACTAGAGTAAAACCTTGTGGTTGAAATTCGTGACTACTAACATTTAGAATTCCAACTTTTGCAGCTTTTGCAATTTTATAAATAATTTTTTCATAAAAAGATTTTGGATAATTCTTTTTAACACCTAAAAAATCTAAAGTAATGTGTTCACCAACTTTAATCATAAAAAACTAGCCTCTCTTATAATTTTTCATTTTACCTAAAACTATCTTCATTTCTTTTTTTGAAAGTATTTTAGGTTTTCCAATTCTTAGGGCATTAATAAATTGATTACAAATATTTTCGACTTCTTGTGCTAGCTCAAAAGCTTTATCTAAATTTTCACCAAATGCAATCTGTCCGTGATTTCCAATTAAGCAGGCTGATCTATTTTTTAACGCAGATAAAATATTATTTGACAACGTCCTCGTTCCAAAAGTTGCGTATTTTGTGCATTTTATATCGTAACCACCAGCTACACCAACCATATAGTGAAATGCTGGGATAGATTTTTGATGTGTAGAAACTGCAGTAGCACACGTAGAATGGGCATGAACAATTGCCTTAGCTTCTTTTTTATTAACATAAATATCTTGGTGAAATCTCCATTCGGAGGAAGGGATACCTTTTTTTTTGTCAAATTTACCTTTTAAGGAAACAAACACTATTTCTCTAGGTTTTAGTGAAGAATACTTTGCACCCGAAGGAGTTATAAAAAACCCATCAGTTTTTTTTTCTTTAGCACGTACTGATATATTTCCAGATCTTAAAGCAGATAAATTAGTAGAGTTTAATCTTTTTGAATATTTAATTACTGTAGATCTTAATTTACTCATTAAATTCTACTCCAATGTATTCTAATGAATTTTTAAAAATTAACGCTATTAAAACTAAAAAAATTTTTTTCATTTAAATAAATTTTTCAAACTTTTTTCTGAGGCTTCACAGACGCCTTTTTCAGTAATTAATCCTGTTACTAATTTAGCTGGTGTAATATCAAATGCTAAATTTAGCGCTTTACTTTTTTGTGGATAAATTAAAACCTTTTGAAGTAGATTGTTTTTATCTAAACCTACAATATGTGAAAGTTCTGAAGGGTCCCTTTCTTCAATTGGGATATCTTTAGGATCTTTAATAGACCAATCAATTGTAGAACTAGGTAACGCAACATAAAAAGGAACATTGTTATCTTTTGCGGCCAAAGCTTTTAAGTAAGTTCCAATTTTATTTGCAACATGGCCTGTAAAAAGAGTTCTGTCTGTCCCGACTATGCACATATCAACTTGACCTCTTTGCATTAAAATTCCACCGGTATTATCAGCGATAACTGTATTAGGTATCCCCTCCTCGTTTAGTTCAAAAGAAGTTAAATTAGCTCCTTGGTTTCTTGGTCTTGTCTCATCCACCCAAACATGTACCTTAATTCCTTTTTGATGGGCGTGATAAATTGGCGATGTTGCTGTTCCCCAATCAATTGTTGCCAACCATCCAGCATTACAGTGCGTTAAAATATTTACAGTATCTTTTTTTCTATTGTAAATTTCCTCAATAATTTTAAGACCATTAAGCCCAATATTTTTACAAAATTCTATATCTTCTTCTACAATCATTTTAGCTTCTTCTAAAGCTATTTTTAAAATTTCATTACTGTTAACGCCCAATAATCTTTTCATCATTCTATCTACTGCCCATTTCAAATTAATAGCTGTAGGTCTTGAAGCTATTAGATCTTCACTAGATTTTTTTAAAAAAGATTGATCTCTATTTTCAATTATAGATAAAACTAATCCGTAAGCAGCAGTTGCTCCTATTAGTGGCGCACCTCTAACTTCCATTTTTTTTATTGCATTTATTGAATCTTTGACTGTTTTTAAATCTTTAATAGTAAATTGGTGTGGAAGTTTGGTCTGATCTATTATTTTAACAGAATTTTTTTCAAACCAAATTGTTCTGTAGACTTTTCCTTTTATTTTCATTATTTTTTATTAATAGCTCTACCGGCAACATATTGTAGCTTTTTCATTGTCTTTTTAGTTCTTAATTTTGGGTCTGTTATTATGGCGTTATCTAGACAGTTATTAGCTGGATCATTTTCAGCTGAAAAATCTTTAAAAGTTTCAATGACTTCTTTGATCATGTTTTGTGCGTTTGATGTATTTATTTTTAATGTTTGAATAACCATAGAAACATCAACTTCATCGTGTTCTGGATGCCAACAATCAAAGTCTGTTACCATAGCAACGGTACAATATCTAATTTCAGCTTCTCTGGCTAATTTTGCTTCGGGCATATTTGTCATTCCGATAACATCTGCTCCCCATGCTCTATAGAGATTAGATTCAGCTAGTGTAGAAAATTGAGGTCCTTCCATTGCAATATATGTACCGTTCATTTGATAAGGTGTATTTGTTTTTTTTAGTGCAGTTTCACAACACTTACCTAATGATTTGCAAACTGGTTTAGCCATTGAAACGTGAGCTACTATTTCCTCATCAAAAAAAGTTTTAGATCTTGCAAATGTTCTATCGATAAATTGATCTACAATTACAAAAGTACCAGGGCTCAAGTTTTCTTTTAATGAGCCTACCGCTGATACAGAAATAATGTCTGTTACACCCATTTGCTTCATTGCATCAATATTTGCTCTAAAGTTTATGTTACTTGGATTAATTTTATGTCCTCTTGCATGTCTTGGTATAAAACAAATCTCTTCTTTTCCTAATTTTGCCATTAAAACTTCATCAGAGGGTTTTCCCCAGGCAGTATTAACTTTTTTCCACTTAGTTTTTTCAAAGCCCTCCATTTTATAAAGACCACTACCGCCAATTATTCCTAGTTTTCTTTTTTTCATTGTTTAATTATTAATGCTTTTTTGCTAGACAATGAAGCTAAATATGGATTTAAAAAAATATATAAGATCAATTCATGACTACCCCAAAAAGGGAATTTTGTTTAGAGATATCACTACTTTGATCAAAAATCCTATGGCTTTTAATTTTGCTATAGATAAAATAATTGAAATTTCTAAAAAAATTGATTTTGACAAAGTATCAGCAATCGAATCTAGAGGTTTTATTTTTGCTTCTACAGTTTCATATTTAACGAACAAACCACTAATCTTATTAAGAAAAAAAAATAAATTACCTGCTGAGAGATATTCTGTTGATTTTCAACTTGAATATGGAGAGGCAACTATTGAGGTTCACAAAGATTCTATTGATAAAAATGAAAAAATTTTGGTAATTGACGATCTTATTGCAACTGGTGGTACAGCTGAAGCTGCTGCTAAATTAATAGAGATTTCTGGAGGAACGGTGGCTGGATTTATTTTTATTATAAATTTATTTGACCTACCGGGAAATGGTTTGCTTAAAAAAAAATCATATTTTACAGAAAGTTTAATGGAGTTTCCGGGACATTAAATTTCTTTGTCAGTCCAAGTTTTAGGCGTAAGTGAATTTTTAATTTCAATATCTATGTGATAATCAAAAGGTCGAGACCCTCTATTTTTAATATATTCATATGTTTTTTTAATACCTTCCTCTAAATTAGTAGTAGTTTTATAGTTGAGAAATTTTCTAGCTTTATCGGCAGAACATGTTGCGAGTTTGACTTCTCTAGGCCTACCAGGTTTGTAAATAGGTGAAAGATTTGTTCTTGTAATATTTGAGCAAATTTCTGCGATTTTGTTGATTGAAGTAAATTCTTCATCAGGACCAATATTAATTATTTGTTTGTTTAAATCAGGTTGGTCTAACATGGGTAAAAGACAGCTTAAGCAATCATCGATATAAGAAAAACATCTTTTTTGTTCACCATCTCCATAAATAATTGGAGCTTTTCCTTGCAGCATTCGGTTCAACATTATTGAAACAACATTTCTAAATGGATCATCATATTTTTGTTTTGGACCAATAATATTATGTGGGACGGCAATAACCCATTCAATTTTATTTAATTCACATAAATTAATCAAAACATTTTCAGAAGCTACTTTTGAAATTGCGTATGGATCAACCGGTAAAGGACTCATGCTTTCTTTAAATGGAGTTTTTTGTTCCCCATATCTTGCCATTGATGAACAAAAAATTATTCTTTTAACTTTTTCATTTATTGCAGATGAAAAAACTGAAACTGAAGCTAGGTAATTATTTTTAGTTATCTCAAATGGCGAAAAAACTGAAAGTCCCTCATGGGCCGTGGCTGCACAGTGATAAACAATCTCAACATCTTTCATGACTTTTTTAACATCAGCTAGATTACAGCAATCTATATTATGAAAAATTATATTTTTAGGAATATTATCTTTATAGCCACCGATCATATTATCTATACCAATTATTTCATGCCCTAAATTAGCCAACTTTTCAGATAAATGTGATCCCAGAAATCCTGCAGCACCGGTCACTAATATTTTATATTTTTTTTTAACCACAGTTGCTTATTACAGACAAAGTTATAAAAATTCAATTGTAAGCACTACATGTTATCTGTGTTATAAAAATAAATTGGCCAATTTCTTGTTTTTGAGTATTTTTTAAACCAAAAGGGTAAGTATCTTTCAGCTAGATAAGCATACATACGGCCTGTTTCATAACCTTGAAGATTATCAAAACCAAATATTTTTTCACATTTAAATAACCAGGTAAAAACACTTTCATACCAATTATTTAAAATAGTTTTAGAGTTACAACAAAAAAGATTCCACACGGGTGCTGATGTATTTGTATTTAGATAGTGTGTAAATTCATTTTTTTCTCTTTTATCAATAACATCTAGAGCTTTATCTAAATTACCTTCATAATGCATTAAGTCAAAATGAAATTTTATATTTCTCTTTCTTGGCTTGAAAAGTAAAGATGGGTTTTTTATTAATAGTTTTTTCCCTTTTTTAAACAATTTTGATATTTTAATTTTGCTAAAATCAGTTGGCTCAGTAAGTATTGTATCAAAACCCTCCCAATCTTTTGGTACAGTTTGAATTATTTTTTTTTTAAGATGATCTGATTCCTTAAAAGGAAGATTGCTACGCCAGAATCTACGGTAGTTTGAAAAACATATCCATTCATTTTCTTTTATTTTATCTAGATAGTTTTTCCAAAGCCAATAATGAAAAGAATACATATCATAGTATTTATTTTTATCACTAATATTTTCTCCTGTATTGTCTCTAATCCAATCTGATGGAAAGTTGTTACTACCCATCCCAACATTTCTGTAGTTAATTTGTTCTAATTTAGAATTATATTTATGAGTTAAACAGAATTTATACATTTTATATAGATTATAATAACCTTAATATTTACCTTAAACAAATTAATTTATATTTTAGGTCGATACCAAGATGGTCGAAGAAGTATAGAGTTAAATAGACCACTTAATCTTTTTTGATATATCTTTTTTTTTTTATTATTAAAAAAAATAGTATAAAGAAAAATTTTTATTATGGCTGAAAAAAAATTTGGACATATTAAAAAAAGAGCATAAAAATAATTAAAATGTTTTTTATTGTAATAAAATAAAGACCACATCCAATGCCAGTTTCTAGTTAGTTCTATTTGTTGGAAAAAAAGGTTATTGACTGATTTTCCTCCAGAATGAAATATTTTTATACTGGGGTCTATAAATATTTTTTCATTAATATTTTTGATTCTTTTACATAAATCTATTTCTTCTAGATATAAAAAAATATTTTCATCAAAAAAACCAATTTTAGAAAATTTTTTCATATTTAGAAACATAGCAAAACCTTTAATACTATTAACTTCTTTTATATCTACTACGTTATTAAAATCAGTTTTTTTTAAATAAAAATCTTTTTCATTTTGATTGGGTCCAAGAATAGCAAAATTAATTTTTTTTTCTAAAAAAGAAAAAAAATTATCTATAGCTTTTTTTTCTAGTAATGCATCGGGGTTAAGAATTAAACAATATTTAGTTTTAACCTTATTGAGAGCAATATTGTTACCTTTGCCATAACCAAGATTATCATTAGATAGAATACATTCTGAATTTGAAAACTTATTTTCAATATATTCTTTAAATTTTTTGTTATTTGAGTTTTCTACAACAATTACTCTTATATTCCGTTCTATCGAATTCAGACATTCATCTATTCTATTTTCACTTTTAAAAGTGGTGACTATAACTGTAAGATCTTTATTCGCCATTATTTAAACATTATTTAATTTCATAAAATAATTTAAGTAATTTAATATTAAAAATTAGTATAATCTATTTATTTAGAATGAGAAAAATTATCATAACAGGTGGATCAGGCTTTATAGGAAGTAATTTAGTCAAATATTTTTTAAAAAAAAACTATTTTGTTATAAATGTAGATAAATTATCATATTCTGGAAATAACTATAATTTAAAATCTATTAATAAAAAAAACTACATTTTTGTTAAGTCAGATATAAACAATAAAAGAAAAATTTATAAAACTATTAAGAAATACAAGCCAGCAGTTATTTTTAATTTGGCTGCTGAAACTCATGTTGACCGTTCGATCGACAGTCCAGAACCATTTATCCATAGTAATATTAATGGAGTTTTTATCTTACTAGAGGCTATTCGTTTTTATAACAAAAAATCAAAAACTAAAGTTAAATTAATACATGTTTCAACTGATGAGGTTTATGGCGATATAACAAATATTTCTAAAAGAGCAGATGAAAAATACCCCTATAAACCTAGTTCACCTTATGCAGCATCCAAAGCTAGTGCGGACCATCTGATAAGATCATATGTACGTACATACAATTTGCCAGCAATAATTTCAAATTGTTCAAATAATTATGGCCCAGGTCAATTTCCTGAAAAATTAATACCAAAATTAATTTTTAATATTTTAAAAAATAAGCCTCTGCCAATTTATGGTCGAGGAATAAATTCAAGAGAGTGGATATTTGTTGAAGACCATTGCAGAGCGTTAGAAATTTTATCGCTAAAGGGAAAGATAGGAGAAAATTATAATATTGGTAGTAATATAAATTTAACTAACTTAGAGATTGCTAAACTGATTATTAATACTATGAAAAAAAAACTACCTAAAATTAGTAAAAAAATTAAAATTAAATTTGTGAAAGACAGACCAGGTCATGATATTAGATATGCTTTAAATTCAAATAAAATTTATAAACAATTCAAATGGACACCTGCTACAGAAATTAATAATGGAATTACAAAAACTATCAATTGGTACGTTGATAATATTGAATATCTGAATTCAATTTCAAAAAAGGAATACAACAAAAGAATAGGTCTAAAAATATGATTAATAAAGGTATAATTCTTGCGGGGGGAACTGGTTCGAGAATGAGCCCGTTAACAAAAGCGGTTAACAAACAACTACTTCCATTATACGATAAACCACTTTTATATTACCCTCTTTCAATTTTGATGTTAGCAAAAATTAGAGATATTCTAATTATAGTAAACAAAGGTCAGGTAGAGCAATTTAAAAAGCTTTTACCTAATGGAAATAATCTGGGTATTAAGATTACTTATGCAGAGCAAGAAAAACCAAAAGGACTTCCAGAAGCTTTTATTATTGGGAAAAAATTTATAGGCAATAATTCTGTGGCTTTAATTTTAGGAGATAACTTTTTTTTCGGACAAAACTTAACTAAAAAACTAGAACTGTGTACTAAACTATCTAAAGGTGCAAAAATTTTTTTACATCCAGTAAAAAACCCATCCTTGTATGGTATAGCAACCGTTAATAAGAAAAATGAAATTATAAACATCAACGAAAAACCCAAAATAATTAAATCTAATTTAGCTATAACTGGATTGTATTTCTTCGATAATAAAGTGATAAAATTAAGTGAATCATTAAAGCCATCCAAACGAAAAGAACTAGAAATTGTTGATTTGCTGAAAAAATATAAAAATAAAAAACAATTATCATCAGAAATAATTGGCAGGGGAAGCGCCTGGCTAGACACTGGATCAATAACAGATTTTAACAATGCTTCAAATTTTATTGCTGCAGTAGAAAATAGACAAGGTTTTAAAATTGGGTGCATAGAAGAAATTGCTTTTCAAAATAAATGGATCAATAGGTTTTATGTTAAGAAAGCGATTAGTTTTTATGGAAATTGTGAATATTCTAAATATTTAAGCTCTCTAATAAAAAATAAATGAAAAAAATTTTAGTTACAGGTGGAGATGGAAGATTTTCTTCTGAATTTAAAAAAATTAAAAAAAAATTTGAATTTATTTATTTTAATAAAAAAAAATTAAATATTTTAAATCTTAATTTAATTTTAAAAGTATTAAAAAAATATAAACCAGATTATGTTCTTCATTTAGCGGGTATGTCTAGGCCCATGAAAGAACATGAAAAGAATATTTCTAAAAGTATAAATCTAAATATAATAGGAACATCAAATTTAGTAATAGCGTGTTCAAAACTAAAAATAAAAATTATTTATTTTTCAACAAGTTATCTTTATCCTGGAACAAAAGGTAATTACAAAGAAACAGATCCATTGTTACCATGGAATAACTATGGATGGTCTAAGCTAGGTGGAGAAGCGGCGGTACAAATGTATAAAAACTCTTTAATTCTAAGAGCTTGCATGACTGAAAAACCATTTATACATAAAAACGCTTATGCAAATGTCAAAAGTAATTTTATATATCAAGGAGAATTAGCAAAAATTTTTTTAAAAATAATTCACAAGAAAGGTGTATATAATATAGGTGGAAAATCACAAACTATCTTTAAGTTTGCAAAAAAATACAATCATAAAATTAATAAAATATTTTCTGAGGGTGAGTTTCCTAAAAAACAAGACATGAATTTAAGCAAAATATATAAAAAATAAATGAAAGTAATTAATACAAAAATTAAAGATCTAAAAATAATTAAACAAAATTCCTACAAAGATAAAAGAGGCTTTCTTAGAATTACTCATGATGAAAAAATTATTAAAAAAAAAAAATTTATATTTGAGTATTGTACAACATCCAAAAAAAATGCATTACGTGGATTCCACTTTCAAAATAAATTTCAGCAAGCTAAGTATATATCAGTAATAAAAGGTAAAATTTTAGACTGCGTTATTGACTTAAGAAAAAAATCTAAAACATATGGAAAGCACTTTAAAATAATTCTCTCTGATAAAAATAATTTAGGATTATACGTACCCGAGGGATTTGCACATGCCTATTACAGTTATAGTAAAGAAAATATTATTTATTATAAATTAACTAATTATTATAAGCCTAAATTTGAAGGAGGGATAAATGCTCTTGACAAAACACTTGGGATCAATTGGCCAGGAAATACATTTTTAATTTCAGAAAAAGATAAAAATCTTAATAATTTTAAAACTTTTAAACAAAAATTAAAATTTTTATAAAATTGCTTAGTTTTAAACTTTCAAACTACCAGTTAAATAAGCTTAAATAAATTTTTGTAGTGAATTGGATTCATATATGTTTGGTGCTTTTTGTAATAGTCAGCAAACTTTAATTTCTTAAAATCAATAATTTGATCTGTTAGAATATTTGAATTTTCTTTTTTTCTAATTAATCCTAAGCCATGATCAGCTATAATAGTAAAAGTGTCTAAATTTTTCATTGTTCTTATTTCTACTATCGCCTTCCAAACGTCACCATTCCAATGACCATAAATTCTAGGCACGATTTGGTTCCAAATTTTTTTAGGTAAGCAGTCATGTAAAAGAATAATTCCATCTTCATTCAAAAAATTTAAAGAATTTTTAATATCATTAATAGTTTGTTCGTAAGTATGAAGACCGTCTATATATATAAAATCAAATTTTTTTGTATTATTAACAAAAAATTCATCACTAGTCATACGATGTGTTCCTCCGGATTTTGGGTCCACTCCTACCTTATCTGTTAAATCAATCCTTAAAAAATTTTCATCTAAATCACACCCAATTTCAAGGTAAGTTTTATATTTTTTATAATTTATTATTTTTTTTATTATTTCTGTCCTGGAAGGATATATTTTCCAGTCATATGGCAATCTTTTATAAAATTTTTCTCCATATACAAAATAAAGAAGTCTTTTCAGAAGATATATATATTTAGGTTTCATTTTATTATTTTAACTATATTAAAAATTTTTTTCAAAAATTAAATATTCCTAAGTATTATCTTTTTTTATGTAATAAGTATATTTTAATCATAATTTGCAGTTTGGTAGTAGGTAGTGGAGTCGTGTCACTAACCTCATTCTTATCAGTCCTGTACTCTAACCTCTACCCTCTTCTTAACGTTACTACATAACAAATACTTTTTATCTTAAAGCGATATTTTGAGTCAGAGTTAGTCGAGATTGAGCCGAGAATAAAGTATAATTTTAATATGAATCATTTTTTAGTTTTCATAACTTTAATTATGTTAAAGGTCAAAACAGTGCTCACCTACAGTATGAAAATCTTGTGTTTAAAAAAATGAGCTTTTTTTATAATATACATTTATTTTTAAATTTAATAAAACATTCTATTATAAAAAAATTTAAAAAAGATGAAAGTGAACATTTTTCATTCTTAAAAGATTATTTTAAAGAAAAAAAAGATGGTATCTATATTGATGTTGGCTGCTATCATCCAATAAGATTATCTAATACAAAATTTTTATATGACAAAGGATGGCGTGGAATAAATATTGATATAAGCAAAAAATCTATAGATTTATTTAAGATCGCTAGAAAAAGAGATATAAATTTAAATATTGGAATAGGAAATAAAATTAATAAATCTGAGGCATATTTTAAAAAAGACCTATTTCACGCAAATACTTTTGTTTACAAGCATGCAGAAAAATTATTAGGTAAATATACTAAAAAAAAAATTAATGTTTATACATTAAACTCAGTTATAGATAATAATGCTGGAAATAAAAAAATTGATTTCTTAGATATAGATTGTGAAGGAACAGACCTAGAAGTTCTAGAAGGGTTAGATTTAAATAAAAATGAAATCGATTTAATATCAATAGAAATGCACGGATATGATGAAGATACCAAAAGAAATGGTGATTTAATTTTTGATATTATGAAAAAAAATAAATACAAAAAAATGTATGGTAATTTTCCAGGTACTTTAATCTTTAAAAAAATTAAATAAAATTTTCTTGGTAGCGGGAAGTGGAATCGAACCACTGACCTCAGGCTTATGAGTCCTGCGCAGCAACCTCTACCCTCTCCTTAACGTTGTTATACAACAAAACTTTTTTAAGCAAAACCCCTATTTCGAGTCTGAGTGAGTCGAGAATGAGTCGAGAATATTGTATGCTTTTGAATATGATAAAACTTTTAGTGATATTTATTAAGGTTTTTAATTATGAAGTTTAATACAGATTATCAAGTTGGTGATTATTTCACTGGTGTTTTATTAGAAACTTTTAAAGAAGAAGGTATAAGTAGACCAAGGGTCAGACCAGTAGAGATGTTTGCTGATGATATTAGAGTGGAATTTCCAAGAAGTCTTAGAGAAGATAATCCAATTGGTACTAAGTTCAGAGCTTTAATTAAAGTTGCTCAAAAAACAAACAAGAAAACAGGAAAGACTGTTGGAGATCCGTATTTAGTTGCTACAAATAAAACTATTGATTTAGTTAAAGACTACTCACCAATCAAACAAATTTATGCAATACCAGTAGGAGATAGATTGTATAAATATGTATCAGAAACTCCTGAAATATTAAAAAATCCATTAACAAGATTAAGAGAAAATGCATATAAAAATTCTATAGTTAAAGTTAGAACTTATAAAACAACAGCAACAGGAAGATCGACAAGCACAGCCGTTTATACTTATGCCATTCAGAGATCAAAAGGTATTTGTGAAGGTTGCGGAGATGAAGCCCCGTTCACTACTAAAAATGGAAAACCTTATTTAGAGGTTCATCACTTAATGCCGATCAGCAAAGGAGGATCTGATCATCCAGAAAATGTAGCTGCAGTATGTCCGAATTGCCATAGAAGAACTGAAAAATCACAAGATAGCGATGAATTTAATGATACGATAATTAAGAAAATATTATCTAAAGAAAAACAATTAGGAAAATTATGAAAAAACTTTTAGCAATCATAGTTCTGGGTTTGCTAATTAATAACCCCTTAAACGCAGAAGTTAATGCAAAGAATTTAAATGAATTTTATAATGGTTGTTTAGATAATGCTAAACGCAAGAACCAATATGAAGCTGGCGTTAAAATATGTACCTGCACAGTTAAAATTATCAACGCTAAGCTAAATAATGATGAGTTTGAAAAGATCTTTAATTCAGATGAAACTTTAGCTGATAATTGGATGAGAAAAAATCTTTTATCTAATTGCAATTATAATATAAATTAAACTTATGAAAAAATTTCTAGTGATCATAGTTCTGGGTTTATTATTGACTAGCAATTTATTTGCAAAAAATATTCATCTAAAGTGTGAATACGGTGATGGATATGGTGCGGAACACATTTTTATAGATGAAGAAAAAGGATTCGTGAAATGGTCCAATGAAGATGATGAAAAACAATATGAATTATTTAAAAATTTATCGCCCGCGCTAGGAGATTATAAATATATTGCTTTTGCAGAAAACGAAGTTCACAGTTTATTACAAAGATCTTATAGAGAGGTGCCTAAAGATATTCACTTTTATTCGATTGATTTTAAATCAATAGAAATAGATTTATTTGAAATAAAATATAATAACTCTAATAAAGCTACAATATATTGGACACAAAAAACTGTGTATTTATATGTAGATGAAAAAAATAAGGAACGAATTTTTATGCCAACTTGGGAAAAGCTTAAGAACACAACTAGAGGAAAATATTACTACACTCGTCAACTTGGAACAGCTGAAGCCTTTTCCGGAAAACTTAATTGTTTAAAAAATTGATTAGAGTTTTGCTTCTGTGTGTGATCAAATTGTGATCAAACACCTAAACGTGGTTGTATAGAAATAAATAAGTATTGATTTTATTGGTAGCGGGAAGTGGAATCGAACCACTGACCTCAGGCTTATGAGTCCTGCGCTCTAACCGACTGAGCTACCCCGCCATACTGATACCTATTTATAATATTTTTAATTTTTAATCTAATAAATTATTTAAATATTAAGAAATAATAGTTTTTATTTATTTAAAAGAAAATATTATTTTTTTTAATTTATTAATATCAACTAAAATATGAGCATTTTGAAACTGTAATTTTGTAGTAATATTTTTTTCTATAATTTTTTTATAGTTAAGTTTACATTTTTTTGCTAAATTTGAAATTGCATTTCCACCCTCATGAGATGTTATTTCTATAATTTTGGTTCTTGGCTTGCAAAAAACCATGTTAGCGAATCCAGCTCCATGTAGACCAATTATAAAATTAGCATTGTTAAACATTTTAACTTGATTTTTGAATGATAAATTAGATAAAATTATACTTTTAAAACCTAGGCTAAATAAATATTTTTTTAATTTTTTATTATTAATAATTTTTCTAGATGAAAGATTGCTATCTGATTCTCGAGATATAAAAAAATTTTTACAGGTATTTATTTTTGTATATTTAGTTTTAATATATTTTTTTCTTAGCCATATAATGAGCCACAATGGAATGTCTAAAATTGATTTTGATGGATTGTTTT
>Ga0307986_10001124_pt1 | contig 19735 bp, 25 predicted proteins | sample EllFjometageno82_FD_203170 | JGI IMG/M metagenome (GOLD analysis project Ga0307986, IMG submission 203170) | Marine microbial communities from Ellis Fjord, Antarctic Ocean - #82 | ecosystem: Environmental > Aquatic > Marine > Unclassified | place: Southern Ocean | collected 2014-10-09
GCGATCAAATCACCTTGTTGTGATTGAAATAATGATGAAACGCATTGGCCTAGAGAGCGCACCATCCATGCTGCTGCCTCAAGGTCCATGTTACCTGCAGCGGGCATTAGCGCATAAGTAACTCGCTTCTATTGCATCAATCCAATCAATCAATCAATCAATCAATCAATCAATCAATCAATCAATCAATCAATCAATCCAAACCCCAATCATCAATCGGTCAGGGGAATAGTTCTCTTGGGAATTGCAAATGTTAAGGCAAATGCTACCAATCCGAATAAACAGGCCGAATAATAATGCCCCATTGTGAAAATTGTCAGCGATGCTGCTGTCCTTAGAACTGCTACTGAACCCGATTGAAGGGACCATATGGAAAAACCTGCTGCGATTAATGAAAGACCCATGAATGCAAAACCGAGCATGATGTAAGTTCCCGCTGCGCTTGAATCTATTAATGGGTGAGCCATTTGTGAAGGTGTCAAATCAATAATTCTTATCTCACAATCACTTTGGTTGTTTGAACATGGTTGGGCGGCAAATTTACTTTGACTTGGAACGGTAAAATCAATTCTTGTAAAACCAATTGGTTCTATCATCGCTGGTGGAGAGAGAATAACTCGGTTTGACAGAACATCACGATAGCCATCTCTCTCTGCAATAATATCAACTCTGACCAAACCTGGGTCCAAAAATTCCATCAAGAATTTGCCATTCTCATCACTGAGGGTCTCGTTTGATATCCACATATTCTCCGGCTTCCATGAAACATGAATTGTGGCATTGGCTAATGGCTCGCCTTTATCATCGTAAATTGTACCTTGGAATACTGCTGACTCATTAGGCGCTGCTTCGCTCATTTTGCTGATAAACTCATCTGGACGGACCAAACCAGAATCTGGTGAAGCATAATCAAGGCCATTGAGGAATCCAAACATACAGATGAATAAAATGAATATTGCAATCGCTTTGCCCATTCTGTGCATGTTGGGGTCTTGTATGGTCAGTATTGTTGAAGATGAAGAGAAAGTCATAGCTCCAGTCGCTTCTGATAATCCGGTTAACTCATCGATATAATCCAGTTTGGATTCAACTGGTTCGAAGGCGGAATCAAGATCTTCGCCCTCTGCCATAAATCAACTTATGATAGCCTACTTGATAACAATTCGCGAACCAGATTTGGCCAATAACTTAGAAATTTCAGCCTCAGAGACCCAAATAGTCATATCAACACTACCATCTTCCAATAATAAATAATCTGTTACCAAACCTGCATTGTGCAAGTCTGAAACATAACCTGCAACCGCGCGCTCGGTAGCATAGTTTTCTGGTGGTAATATCTGCAAATGCAGTGGTGGGCCAAATAAATAGAATAAAATTCTGTCCTTTAAGTTCTGCATTCCTTTACCGCTATGGCTGGAGATTAGAATAGGCTCAGGTAATGCTAATGCCGCTACTGTTGCCTTTGCCTCCTCAAGTTGCTGGGGTGTGGCCTTGTCTATTTTTGTCAATACAACCATTATCTGCTGTTTGACAGACATCTCATCATTGCGCCAAGGGAAGTCATCGTCTAGTTCTTCACCGAATAATCTTTCAAACACTTCACGACGACTTGTGAATAGTTTTCTTTCCAGTTCAAGAGGAGTGTCGCTGGCATCGGCTAATATTAGCAATAATTCACATTCCAATGCTTCGGAAAGTGTTGCTCGGAATGCTTCTAAAGTTGCATTCGGTAACTCATCAATAAAACCGATTGTATCTGCCAATAGTACTCTTGGACTTGCCTCAAGTCTGCCGACTGTAGTTTCTAGAGTTGAGAATAATTTATCCTCGATCAATACTTCTTTTCCAGATAATGCGAGGAATAATGATGATTTGCCAGCATTGGTATACCCTGCAATTCCAACGGTTTGAGCACCGCTTCGAGTTCGTTGTCTTCTACGCTCTGATTGTGCGTTTGCATGACGCTGTTGGCGCTTGGCTAAACTTGCGATTTCTCTGTTTAGATTCTCCATTACCGCCTGAAGGGCTGTTGCACCACTAGAACCATATCCGGCTCTTTCACCAGTGGTTTGCAAATTGACTAATTCTCTTAGGACTGTTCTATCAGATTGCAATTGGGCAATTCTTACTTGAGTTCGTGCCTCCATTGAGGATGCGTGAGAAGTGAAAAGAGATAGTAACAGTCTGACCCTGTCCCAAACCTCTACCTTTACCGCATCGCTTACCGCAACTAATTGTCTTGCTGCTGCATTATTGTGGATTAATACAAGGTCAACTGATTTCCATGGGTGGCCATCGACTGTTGCTGCCAATTCATCAGCAACATCTTGCAATCTACCTTTTCCAAAATAGCCACGTGGGTCTTCCTTACCGCTTTGATTTAATCGTTCTACGATTTCAATTCCCATAGTGGCCACAAGTGCTTCGAATTCGTCACTATTCTCTCCATCCCTTATCATAAGGATGGCTTTGCGGCCTTGATGATTTGTTCTTGCCTCGCCTAATGTGACGCCACCAGCTCCGGCGAGCAGGGGAATGTCATTCTTTGTCGGCTCCCCCATGGCTAGGCCTTGGGCCATCCTCATAAGAGCCCGCCCCCAGCATCCGTTCATGGGCGAGATGCACCATGCAACCATTGAATGGCAAGGCGATGTCGCTCTTGCCACCACATTTCTCGCCGCTGCTTCAAGGCCAAATTGTAAGGCAAAAATGAGCGAGGCGGGCGGGGTTGCAAAATTAGATATCACCGTCAGTAATTCAGATTTGCAAACGCTGAGAGATATTGTTGATGAATTACTCATCGCTCTAGCCGATATTGAAGAAAATGCTTAGAGCATAGTATCTGGTACGAGCATTAGTGATGCTAATTGTTGCTCTCATGCTCATACCGACCGTTCGCACTTCCTTCCGATTTCCATTGATACAAACAGTCCAGTGCTCGGGTTCAGCCCGAGCATTCATCAGCGGATTTCGATCACAAATCTAGATCTAATACCAAAGGTGCATGGTCACTAATATCTAATCCACCTTGGCGGATTATTGAGATATCCTTGACCAGTTTTGAAGCCGCTGGGTTGGCAAGGAAGTAATCGATTCTCCAGCCTCTGTCTTTGACTCTTGCTTGCCCTCTATTGGACCACCATGAGTATTCCTTGTGACCCTCGCCAACATGGTCGCGGAATACATCACTCCAACCATCGGAAAGTAATTGGCTGAACCACTCTCTTTCATGCGGCAGAAAACCGCTCGATTTTTTGTTGCCTTTTGCATTCCAAATATCATCCTCTGTATGTGCGATATTGAGGTCACCGCAAACTATTACTGGAGTATCCAATGCTAGGAATGGTTGTAACCATTGCCTCCATTCAACCATCCAAGATTCTTTGAATAATTGTCGTTCATGTTTGTTAGAACCGCTTGGCAAATAGGTATTGATACAGGTTAACTGACCATGCTTTGAAACAATTATTCTACCCTCCGAATCTTCTGGATCTAACTTACTTTCCATCCCAGTAACAACTTGAGTCATTTCTCCACGAGATAATGTCGCAACTCCGGAGTAACCCTTTTTCTCCGCTGGGTGAAGGTGGACTGCATAGCCATCTGGCCAATTCCAACCCTTGGGGAACTGTTCTTCCAAAACGCGAGTTTCTTGTAGCATCCAAATATCTGCATCTACTGAATCGAAGTATCCATCTATTCCTTTGCGGATTGCAGCCCGAAGACCGTTGACATTCCATGACACTAGGCGCATGTTTCCCTCTCAGGCTAGACGGTGGATAAGGATTCAACCAAATAAGTTTGAGATATGCCTACCACATTGCCTGCCCGATTCAACTGCAGCATCTGCTAATGAAAATTCATTGTCAACCCAATCACCGGCCAAAAGAACATTGTGATTAGAAAAGATATCAAATTTAATTGGACTTTCTGGGTTTAGATGAAGTGAAATTTTACTCTGTCCTCTTTGCGAAATAACATGTTCTCTCCAACCACTAGCTCTCTCATCCATGAACTTGTAGAGACCATCAAGGCGTTCCTGTGAAGAATTAAATTGTTCACTTCCACCAGTTGCAATCGCACTCAATAAACTGCCGCTAGGGCCAATTCCTGGGTGGATGTTTTTCATATCAAAAATAGCCATTTTATTCTCACCATCAACTATTGCCTGAAGTTGTTGAAGGGGCTTAGAGTCAAGAGATACATCAACGATTGAGGCGGTAATTGGTTGGCATTGTGGCAATCCTATTTGTCCCGAATCAGTGGTCATTTCGCTTACAAAACTACGTGTTTTACTATGGCCACAGGCCAATATTATGACATCTGTTTCAACGGTTTTTCCATCACTTATCAGCGCCTTGCCTTGCTCGATAGAAACAACTTCTAAGTTTGAATCTATCAGCACACCGACTTCATCTAATGCCATTGCTAAACGGCCAACTAAGCCCGACCAACCTTCCCCGACACAAGAGAGATTACCCTTTACTAATGCTCGATATCTTGATTCGGAATCAACACCCCAGCCACTAATAAATTGGGCATTTATTACATGCGGGTTAGTCGGATCTTTTGACTTGAGAGCCTTTTTGTTTTCAATTACTTTTCTAGGGTTTCCTTGCGGCCTAATAATCCCATTAGCAACGCTTTCTATACGATGCAAGCGCAAAGGTGACTTAGCAATTTTTACAGTGCTGAGTTTTGTTGCTAATCTCGCCAGTGGTCCTTTATTCAAAACAAAATGAGGCCCATATCCAATTGCAAAATCATCAATATGTTGTGAAGTTCCTCGCCCACCAATTCTTTTTGCTTTTTCAACGATTACAACGTGGTGACCAGCAGAGGTTGCGGCCAATGCTGCCGAGAGTCCAGCCAGACCTGCTCCTATGACGAGGACTCGCACCATGTTAGGCCGTGCAACTCATCGCCCATCAATGTTTGAGCGGCAAGGGATTAATTGAAGTTAAGTCACACATAGCAGTTGTCATGGCAGAGAAGGTAAAGCCCCCTCATCACCGTGGGCACTTGTTGTGGACTGCGGAAGAAGGGCCTAGCAGGTTACTTCTCAGCAGTATTGACCGTTGGGTGGGCGCAATAGTGGCTGATGACGGAATAGAAATGCCATCTTTTGGAAGAGGCGATGAAGTAGAAGCGACTCTCATTACCAAGGCTGATGGAATTATTGTTGGCACTTGTGCTGTTGACCACATGCTACAAATTTGGGCTCCGTCACTGAAAATATCATGGCGGGCAAGTGATGGCAAGCAAGTAACCAGTGGTGATGAAATCGCTACCCTTAGCGGTGATAGAGAATCCCTTTTGATGATGGAAAGAAGTATTCTAAATATTATTGGTTACTTGTCTGGGATTGCTTCTGAGGCTAAGAAATGGGCATATGTCGCACCTGGTCAAATCGCTTGTACCAGAAAAACTGTTTGGGGATTATTGGATAAATGGGCGGTTCATATGGGTGGCGGGTTAACACATCGACTCAATCGAAATGATGCTATGATGATCAAAGAAAATGACCTTGCCACTATGTTGGCCGATATCGATGGTCATGCTAATAGAATTACTTCATATCTGCAATCTGTTGATGTTGAACAGTGTGGTGCTTTCCTAGAAGTAGAGGTTAGAGAAGAAAAAGAAGCGATGATGGCGGCGATGATTTGGTCATCCCGCCGTTCATCAGAAAATCTACCTAAATTGGTTATCATGTTGGATAATTTTAATCCTGAAAGATGTAAAGCAGTTGCTGATGAGATGACTGAATTAGAAATACGCGAACACGTAATTCTTGAAGCCAGTGGTGGAATTACATTTGACGAAATCAACGATTGGAAGGAATGTGGATTAGATATTCTTTCAACTAGCACAATAAATCGAGGAGTTGCACCACTCGATGTTTCAATGTTGGTCAACAGTGCTTGAGGAGACGTTGTAATGTCTGATTTTGCTGCTGATAAAAGCCATCCTCGCTATCAATCATTACTGATGCGCCATCGCTTGGAAATGGCTGCAAAGGCAGGAATGCTTGCCGATAGTGCGTTGATTGCGCATGGAAGAGGTGAGGCATTCGATTACCTCCTTGGCGAGGTTACAATTGCCAGTGCCCATGATGCTACAATGGAGGCTTTGGCACATTTACAAAATGCTGACTCTGCTGTAATCAGTTTGAATGGAAATGCTATCGCTCTTGCTGGAAAGGAATTAATGCAGTTGGCAAGCCTACTCAAAATCCCTGTAGAAGTCAATATTTTTTATCGCACTCCTGAAAGGATGAAGGCATTACTAAGCCACCTTTATGAAATAAGAAACACTAATCAATTGGATGTCGAAATATTAGGCGAAAACCCAGATGCCAAAATCCCTGGACTAGAAGGGCCAAGAGCAAAATGTTGTGAAAGTGGAATTTACAATAGCGATGTTATTCTGGTTCCTCTTGAAGATGGCGATCGTTGCGAGGCACTTGTCGCAATGGGCAAAGTAGTTCTCGTTATAGATTTGAATCCGTTATCGCGCTCAGCAAAAATGGGCAGCGTTACAATCGTTGATGAATTATCAAGAGTGGCTGAAAATCTATTGCGTGGTGCTATGCAGAAAATCCTTAGAAAACCACGCACTGATTATGATAATAACGACCATCTTCAGTCTGCAATAGACCATATTACTTCCAGTTTGTCTTAATCAAAATTGCTCTGCAAGTTTGTCTGCTAGTCTAGATGAAATACTCTCTCCGACGAATGAACATGAAGATTTACCACCTAAATCATAGGTTAAATTCTTGCCATCTTTGAGATGATCGGCTACGCTTTCATCGATTAGTTTTCCAATCTGAACCATTTGGTCATTGGATTTTTTACGGCCTAACCAATCCATCATCATTTGAATTGAATTAATTGAAGCGATAGGATTGACCTTGTTCTGTCCTGCGTGCTTTGGTGCAGAGCCATGAACTGGTTCAAAGAATGCTTGATTGTCTCCAATGTTACCAGAAGCCGCCATTCCCATGCCGCCTTGCAAAACAGCTCCTAAATCGGTTGCAATATCTCCAAACATGTTGGAAGTTACAACGACATCGTAGAATTCTGGAGAACGTGTAATCCATTGCATAAATGCGTCAATATAACTGTAATCGAGTTCGGCTTTTGGATAATCTAGTGCAACTTTTTCGAAGACACTGCGGAATAATTGGCATCCTCTAGTTACGTTTGATTTATCTACACAAGTTACCCTTTGAACTCCATCTACTGGTGCACCATTTCTTGTTTCTGCAATTTCGAAGCCCATGCGCATTAGGCGTTCACTGCCAACTGATGAAATTGGCCGTGGATCATAAGCAACTTCGCCCGAGAGCCCAGGAAATTCTAGTACCGGTGGCTCGTAAGGTTCTCTACCCAAGGCTCGGTCAGCGCTTCTCCTTAGCAGTGAATGATACAATCCTTCTGTGTTTTCTCTTAGAATGGTCATATCGACCATTCCCGGTTGCCAAACTTGAGTGAATTTACCATGTATTTTGTGTGGTACGCCTTCATAGAGTTTGATAGGTCTAACATTTGCATAAAGGTCTAATCCACTTCTCATTCCCAAAATAACTGAACCACCAGCAAGATCCCCATTTGGCAAAGTTGCCCCTGGATGTCCGATCGCTCCTAAATAGATGGCATCGGCTTCATCTCGGCAAAATTCAAAAGAACCTTCTGCCCATTCTTCACCTGTATCCAAATAGTGTTTACCACCACAAGGGATTACAGTTTGCTCAAAACCAATATTGGTATTTGCTTCGATGGTATCAAGGATTCTTTGAGCTTCTAAAGCCACCTCTCTACCTGTGCCGTCGCCCGGCAAAATTGCAATACGATAGTCACTCATGGTATCTTTGCAAAGGCAACCCCTACATGAACGCGACCCTAATCATTGATAGAAGGAAAAAATGACTCGATGGCATCAGGTAATTTTTGCGGGAATGTATTCGGCTGAGGTATAAGGTCTGCATCCACTGTAAGCAAATTTTATTCACAGTTGGACCGTAGTCAATCACCTGTGGAATGGAAAAGAAGGTCATTGATTGGTGGTATGCTTCATAGGCTGTCATCCTTGAGTTGGACAAACATGGGCGAGGATGTAAACGACAATTCTGAGAAACAATTGCATCTCAACTCTCTACCTAACGAGGTTCAAAGACTTGCAGATGCTATGGCGGGAATCGACCCAGCTTGGGATTTACGCCAATGGATGATAGACCAAGCCAATATGACACTTGACATAATCGCAGTAGATTTGAATCGTGAAAGATTAACAATTGAACAGAGATTACACAGAGTAAATGCTATCGCAAAGCGATTAGAACCGCTATCTGATGGCAATATCGACCCAAATCAAACAAATCTATTTGACTGCTTTGACCTAAATGATGATCATGGAATTAGAGGTCTTGGGCAAAGGGCTGCTGAGCCAAATCTGCAAAATCCTGTTGAACTTGATGACATCACACATCCAGTCAATACCTTCCTTAACTTTCTGCCCGATGACCACGGAGATGACCCATTATTGGCTATTGCATGTCAACTAATGCTATTTGTTGTAGAATCCGTAATGGGTAAGGGTGAACCTGTGGCGACATTGGAGTCAATATTTGTTGGAATGACCGAACATGGAGTCAATGTAAAAGAAACTGAAGAAGCGTTGGAACATCTTCTAACAACCGGCGGTTTGGTTGAAGTTGACGATGATTGCTTTATCCCACTGGTCTAATAAAATCGGGAGCCCATTATACCCCAGCCGTTGTTTGATATGCCATTGGCACCAATAATAATACATGGGAATAATTAAATCGGTAACGATTGGAATTATGATGATGGTGATTCTCCCTATGTTTGGAGTAGATTTTATTGCCGCACTGGCGATTGCAATCACTTCGGCTTTCTTGGCGGAATCATCGTATCATAGAGGCCAGCAACAGAAAATGTTTAGACAAAGCAATATATTACGTAATCAACTAGAATATTCTGGAAGAGAAATATTTCAATTGCAAAACGAATTATCAACAACCAATACAAACTTGGTCCTAGCAATAAATGAAATCCAGAGACGTGATGCCGTCGGATCTCCCGCTACACGACGATTGTTATCGAGGCAAGAAGAAGCCATTAACGCTCAAACATTAGCTATGGAAACGCACGGGGGAAAGCAAGATAACACCCTCGACAGTATGAATCGCCTTCTGATGATGCAGGCTAATCAAACTGCTAAAATGCAGCAAACCTTAGTTGATGTATTGAATAAACTATTACATGAGCCTCGTCAAAATGTTACAATGCAAGACAGTGTATTGGTCCAGGAATCCAATACCTCAGCCCCAACCTCAACAAATTGGGATTCGCCAGCGGATTTCAGTTCGGTTGTCTTTGCTGAATGACTAATACAATGATAAAATTGACAACCAAGAGCGCTTTGCCACTGTTATGGCGATGACCAAGAAACAAGCCGCTCAAAGAATATTAGATTCTTTTGAGACCGAATCTCGTAGAAAGAATCGTACTATTCTATCTTTAGTGCCTGCATTGGCTACATCTGCAGCAATTGCAGTGTATTATTCTTATGAGGTTGCTATTGGTTGTATACTTTTATTCTTAGCACTTATCCAGTTTGGCCATGAGCGGGTTGGTAAAAGTATTGAAGAAAGTAAGGTCGCTTCTATCGCATCACTGGGATGGAAAATGGAAGATTTAGACGATGACGACTTGGTTGAAAAATTGAATAAGATTATTCACAAATAATGAGTGATAAATATGTACGACGATGCCAATACATTGGAACAATTGCTGGCCCAGCAAAAACTATTCAATGTTAAAATTATTGTTGTTGCGGTGCTTTTAATGGCCACTTTAGGTGGTGGATTACTGCAAGATTCACAATTATTATTTATCTCATTTGTTTTGCTTTGTTTTTCCATCTACCTGTTCGTGGCTCAGCGTTCTGTTAATGAAAAAATCGATGAAATCCTAAAAAGAATGGATTTTTCTCTATTGCAATTTGAAGATTCTAAAATTAGAAATTCTGTTGAAAGAAAACTAACCAAATTATTTGGCAATATTCCTCAGCGTATTACCTCAAATTCCGAAATGACTAGAACGAGAGGGGCTGATGAAAAGGGCCCTACTTGGGGTAAGCAAGATGGTGAATTCGGTAAAGTGGCCAACTTTAGAGATGCAGTTGAGCATGGCAAGGTATTCGATGGCCTTGAAGGTGAATTGTATAAATCTGAGAAATTAATTAAAAATGCTAATGAAAATTATTCTGAAATGGCTCAACAGCGCTGGGAAAAGTCACAAAGCAATGACCCTGATTTAGTGGAGGCAGGAGTTGAAACTCTTGCCGAGTTGCTGACCACCGATTATTTTGAAAAGAATTCGAAGGATGGCGCAGTTGAAGATTTGATGGGTCAAAACTCCGATTGAGTGCCTATTGTATAGGTAAGGCCAAAAGGGTAAATCATTTGCATTAATTCATGAAGGTCAAGGCTATTCTTGTGGCAGGTGGCCATGGCACTCGGTTATTTCCCTTCACAAAATATACTCAAAAAACACTATTACCGTTATTTGAAAGACCAGTAATTGACTATGCATTAGGAACTATTAGAAGATCTGGAATTAAAGATATCACCATTATTTCAAATCAATTCATTGGCCAAATCGCAAAGCATGTAGGTACTGGCTTAGAAGGTGAAAAGATTCACTATGTGTTAGAAGAAACCCCCTCGGGTGTTGCTGAAGCATTGGAATTGGCAAGGCCACATAATGAAGATTGTAGATTGTTAATCTATTTCTCGGATAATATCACCACTGTGGAAATGGCAGAAACTGTTGAACAATATATTTCATCAGAAAGTAACCCTGGTTGTGTATTATTAGCAAGAGAGGAGAAAAACCCGCAAGCATTTGGAGTTGCTGTCATGGGTGATGGTGGAAAAGTCATTGACATCGTAGAAAAGCCGACAAATCCTCCTTCAAATTTAGCCATTGGAGGAATCTATCTATTCGATGAACGGTTTTGGGGTTTCTTTGACGAAGGAGTCGCTGAAATGGCTGAAGATTTTTCAATTTCTGATGTTACCCGTCGCTATGTCAAGGATGGTAGTGCTACGCTATTGACTGTTGGAGAAGAAACATGGGTGGATTGTGGAACTGCAGAATCATTGCTTCAAGCCTCGATTATGGCTAGAGATGGAAAACTCAACCCTTCACCTCATCGCGAATAAACTGATGCTGATTTTAGCACATTATTCTGATTAATTATAAGGCATCTTAATCAAAGGTGGAACCTCACAGGCGACTATGAAGGTCGGTATTATCGGTGCAGGGATGGTTGGCGGTGCTATTGAGCACTGTTTTAGACACGCTCATGAATTATTCATTCACGACCCCGCTAGGGGCACTACTCTCGCTGAAGTCACTGACAATGTCAATATGGCATATATTGCAGTTCCAACTCCATCACACCCAGTAACGGGGGCGTGTGACACCTCTATCGTTGAGGGTATCTTGGATGAACTCCCTGATGGTTTCATCGCTGTTATCAAAAGTTCAATTGTTCCGGGTACTACACAGCAATATCACGAAAAATATAGTAACTTGAAAATTGCCTATTCTCCTGAGTTTCTAGTTGAAAGGCAACGTCTTGAGGATTTTGCCAATCAAGACATTTTGGTTTGTGGGACTCATCATGAAGATGTTGCTCAATTAGTATTTCAGCAACATCGAGAGGCAGGAGTGTTACGTATAGACAATACATTTCAGGTAACTCCTACTCAAGCGGAATTAGTCAAATATACTAAAAATAGTTTCTACGCAGTCAAGGTTATTTTTGCCAATCAATTGTACGATATCTGCCAAGGCATGGGTGAAGATTGGTATAAAATTCGTGACATTATTACCGCTGAGCAAGCACAACCAATTGGCCCATCGCACCTCGACCCTATTTTTGGATTAAACAGAGGCTTCGGTGGCAAATGTCTGCCAAAGGACACACTAGCACTCGGTGTATTGGCTGAAGGACTTGGAGTCAAATATGATCTAATGGATGCCATCCAAACAGATAATCTGCGCCTCCGTGGCGTCTTGACAGGCAAGGATAGCGATGTTGTTACCCTCGATGACTAGTTCAACAACTTGAAACAATCTATCACTTCTTGACTAACATGGACAGGCAACTTAGGCAACAGGTTGTACCGCGCGGAACAATTCGCAGATTTACTGTTTCCGGCGGTTTTAACACACTACTTTTTTGGCTGATTTGGGAATCTTTGGTGCTATTTTCACCATCGCTGGGGATTTCTAATACCTTCGCGTGGGCCATCGGCTGGTTTGTTTCAAGTATTTCTGCTCACTTTGTTCATCGATATTTTACATTCGACGGACGCAAAGATGTACGCCATACCGCCATTGGTGCATTGTCGGTATATGCCTTTGGCCTAGTCGGTTCTACATTGACTTTTGATTCATTGATGATTCTAAGTGATCTGCCAATTAGATTAATGTTCTTAGTCAACGTAAGTGCCTGGGGAATATTTACCTGGGGAATGATGAAGTGGATAGTTTTCGGATATGTTGATGAAAGCGAAGAGTGAACTATCAATTAAGGCCCATGGCGTTTTTTATTTTATCAGTAATGCTTTTCTTTGGCAATTCAGATACCAAACCAAGTTTGTAATTTAACTCATCGCGCTTTTGTAAATTTTGTAAATCATCAAAACCGCCAATATGCTCGCCATTGATGAATATTTGTGGAATTGATTTCGCCCCCTTTGTAGCGATTGCAAATGCTTTCTGCATTGAAGGGCTTGAACCTAATTTCTTTTCTTGATATTTTATTTTCTTCGAATCGAGAAGGCGTTTCGCGTTGACGCATGCTGGGCATCCACTCTTTGTCCAGACCACCACTTCGGAGGTTTTCCCTTTCGCCATATTAGACGGCTCTCTCCATCACCCTTCAATGTAGCCATTTTCCGTATATCATCGGGCGAGGGTTTGATGGGGGAGGACAATTACGGAGGATTTGATGCTACCCGACATCATTCACAAATTACCACGCGATGAACGCTTTGCATATGCGCGCTTACTTGCTTTTATGACTAGAGTGGACAATGAATTGTCAGTTTCTGAAATGGCAATGTTCGAACAAAGACTCGGAAATGCTTTACTTTCGCCAAAACAACGAGAAATGATTCGTCTTGCATTGAAAAACCCACCAACTTTAGAATCCTGCCTCGAAGGTATGGGTGAAGAAGCGGGAAGACTCGCACTACGAGATTCGGTTCTAATGGCTGCGGCCGATGGCACAGTCGATGAAGATGAAAGAGAAGTATTGGAAGAGATAGCTGCTCATTTTGGCCTTGTAGACGATGCTGTTGAACAACTACTACAATGGACCGTTGAAGGATATAACTGGATGGATTCTGGGTTTGAGTTGCTAAACGGATTATCGGAGTGAACTACTTGTTTACAGACCCATTAGGGGATTGTTCGCCTGGTGATAAAAGAATATATGCATCTATTTTGATTTTGGTCGCCTCCGCTGATGGAGAGTTAGTCCGGGAAGAGTTTAGTGCCATAGAAGCCCTAATGGGTCGCATTCTAATTCACCCTGAAGCACGAGTTGATATTCGTAATCTTGTAAATGACCCTCCGGATTTAGATGAATTACTTATGACAATAGATTCTTCTCTAATTAAATTTGTATTGAGAGATGCTGCTTTGGTTGCTGCTGTTGATGGAGACTATGATGCTGCGGAATTGAAATTGATAAAACGACTGGCAACTGCTGCTGGAGTAAAGGATAATACTCTCAAAGAAATCTTTGATTGGGTCAACTCCGGACTGGCATGGCACAATCAAAGTTTGAATATTCTTGGTTTGTAACAATACTATTTTAGTGGATTCTCCAATGGAAATAGGCCTTTTTTTTATGAGTCACATTGAAACGGCAAAAGCCAGCCCGCTGGCTTGGTGGGGTCATGCAGAGCGGTGTGAGCGGCTGGTACGCGAGATTGGACAGATGTCTATCCGACAGACCCACTCAAGTTGAAATTTGGTTGAATGCGTGGGAAAATTCTCTTCGTAACCATCAACCAATTGCCGCAATCTTACCAAAAGACTGGCCCACACTTCCGGCTAATTTACTGACCGATCCTGGTCATGTGTTAGACCATCTTTTAGCAAGGCATGATGCTGAATCTGATGGTCGCTCTCCACGTGGCGCACATCCGACTCCACCTCGTCTTGCCGATGCGGTCATCGCTTCGGAATTGCATGAAACATTAACTCGGCCAAAAGCTCCGGTAAAATCCACAAGTATGCAGATTAACAATTTGCCACCAGGGTTTAGACAACATATTGAACAACTCAATCTACCACAGCACTCTCAAGAAAATGAAGTTGATGATGAAACTGAAATGAGTGCGGTTAACAATGGAACTAGAACACTCAGTGGAGTGCCGCTACCGATAGCAGATACTGCTTGTGGTGGAGGATTATTCCATGCACGTGTTATTCGTAGACATGCGGAAGCACACGAAGATGGAAACCCGCAAACCAAAATTGATGACACTAGAACATTGCTTTCTTCTTTCCAAATTATCGATATCGATGATTTGGTAGTCACCTCAACCCGCCGACGATTATTACTAGAAGCGATTCGCTTCAATTTAGTTTGCCTTGAGGGGGAACGTGAAGGGTGTTTAACTCGTTCTGAGGCTGAAAAAATCCTTGAGCACTCTGTGAAGCAAGGCGACACACTACAAGGTGAATGGCCTTGGCAAATTGCGCCGAAGTTAGTCGTCACCAATCCGCCATGGCTGCGAATAAAGGATAGGTTTAGAGGAATGGAAGATGGTTCACAACTGAGAAAGGAACTCGGTGAACAACTTCGCTCAATCGGTGATGAAAACGGTCCACGATTCTCTACGATGAGAGGAAACGTCAACTTATACCGCCTATTTATTGAGCGAAGTTTACAAATTCTTGAAGTTGGAGGGCGCCTAAGATTAATTGCCCCTGATAGTTTATTGCGAGAACAATCTTCTCATCCATTGCGCCAATTACTAGTTGAAAAGCATGGATGGAGTGATGTTTGGGCCGTTGAGGAAGCGAACCATCTATTCCCCGGCATGACTCAGGGGGTTGTTGTTTTAGGAATTACTGCAAAACAATCCTTGGATTCACTTGTGGTAAGAGGTCCAATTAGCCGTTCCGACTTAGGTCGTGATAATGGTGGATTATCCAACCGCGTTCCATCCTTTGAAATGGAAACACAGCGATGGAAGAATTGGGCAAGAGGTACATGGGCTATTCCAAGATTGCCTCGTGACAGAATTGAGAGAAAGCATACTCTAAAAATTCTAGACCGCCTAGCAAAACTACCACGTCTTGGTGATGACGATCACTATCTAGCAACAAATGGCCACTGCGTCAGAGTACGAGTGGGAGAAATCGACCAAACATCACACGTCAAAAAAATTGACACTTGGGTCAAGGGTAGGAGAAACAGACCTTTCATCAGAGGAGTTCATTTTTGTGAAGATGAGGATGGTTCAATATTCATCCGACATCCTGCGTTTAGGACCGATATCCCATCACGAGCAAACGAGCGCCAATTAGCAATGTGGATCGGTGAATCAAACCAGCGTTATGGAGTTCGTATCGCTTGTCAAGCAATTGTCAACGCTCACCAGGATAGACGCTTGCGCTGGGCTGTAATCTCAGATGGGTGTGTTCTAGGCAACAGTGTTAACCACATTGAATTACATCCCGATATCAAGCAATTCCTAACTGAAAAGCATGGTTCTTTAGAAACCGCATTACATTGGTTATGCGAATTATTGAATGAGAATTCTTTAGATGAGTGGGCTCGTGCTTGGAGTGCGAACAACAATGTCAATAATTATGAATTGGAAATGCTTCCTCTTGCAATTGAAGTTACGCCGGAAATCGGAACTGTAAGGGCGTAAAAGGGAAATCATTCAAATTGATTTTCCAGTTCACAGTCTACCATTATCGTCACATGAACATCAATGCACTTTATTAGTGACTGCGGTTTAGTTTGGTTGCCGAAGACCTTGGATTGATTAATATGGGCGTTCATCCAAAAATCGGAATTACGGGTTTGCCTCGTAGCGGCAAATCTGCGGTAATGGAAAAAGTTCTTTCCATGCTAGTTGAAGAAAGAACCAAAGAAATCATATTGAGGGGCGGTCAAGAAACTGCTATCGTTGGTGGAATGAGAACTGAACCGATCGTTGAAAATGGCGAACGTCTAGGATACAAAGTAATCGATATCGTATCTGGGGCAGAGGCCATAATGGCTCATAAATCAATAGATTCAAGACTTCGAGTGCTTGGTTACGGAATTGATATTGAAGCGCTAGAAACCGTCGCTATCCCTGCAATAGAATATGCAAGGGACGAATGCGAAGTTATCGTTATTGACGAAATTGGCAAGTTTACTGTTGAGTCAGAAGACTTCGTTAATGTAGTTCGCAGTGCCCTTGAAGTTGACAAACCAACCTTGCTAACTCTCCACAAGAAAAGCCGCCATCCACTATTGCAAGATATTCGAAGAAGAGATGATGGGCGCATCCTAGAAGTTACTCCTGTAAATCGCGCCCTACTCCCATATAAGATTCACAAACTAATGCGTGAAACCTATTGATTAAGCCGTTGGGTTCATGCCTTGACCGCTTCTGGGTTGTATTATGCAAAGACCTGCCGATGCCGCATCTCGCCTATTTATGGCCACTGGATTGGGATTGATTTTAGCTGCAGGCTTTGGACTGCAACAACAAATGCTTGACTTTGATAATATTGGAGCAGGCTGGATTATTGGAATAACGGGCCTACTTCTTGTTGCCCTATCCATTTTAGTGGCCAAGGGTGAAGGACCATTTGCCAAATCATATCCGCTGGAAGATGATTTAGAAATGGCTAATCGCGTTAAAGGAGATGTTGAAGAGACGGAAAAAGATTCGGATGTTGGCAATGCTTGGGCCAAATTAGAAGCAACTGTTCTTGAGCAAGATATCTCCGAACAAGAGTAATTTGCTATTTCAATAAGCAATCGGTGCATCGGTGCATTCATCAAATGATTGCTCATCGCCATCACTACGAGGCGATTGTAATGAGTGAAGTCCCAGAAGATATGTACTATACAAAAGAGCACGAATGGATTAGAGTCGAGGGCGATGAAATCGTCATCGGCATTACTGATCATGCTCAGAATGCATTGACTGATATTGTCTATGTTGAACTACCAGACGTGGGAGAAGAACTTGAGGATATGGAAGAATTCGCTATCGTCGAATCGGTAAAATCTGCATCTCCTATTTTCGCACCTTTAGCAGGTAAAGTCACTGCAGTAAACGAGGAATTGGATGACACTCCTGAACTCCTCAACGAATCACCATATGGCACTGGTTGGATTATTCGTATGCGCTTAAGTAATCCTGAAGCTGTATCCACATTGATGGATGCCGCTGCCTACAAAGCAGAGATTGGCGAGTGAAGGCTTTGAGTGAAGGGGACTTATTGAGCCTCTACGTCGATGGGTCTTGTTTAGGAAATCAAAATGTTGACGAAAACACCCCCGCTGCGTGGGGGTTAGTAGTTGTCAAAGGCGATACTGGCCTAGGTAAAGGCAGTGGAGAAATTATTGATGAAACATCTGCAATGGTAATCACCGACAAGCATACTGAAGGTTTTATTGGGGCTGAAGTTGGTTCAAATAATACTGCTGAATTATCTGGATTTGCTGCTGCTTTGAAGTGGCTATTAGTGGAAGGGGGCAAACAGCCTGCAATAATTAGGGCAGACTCTCAATATGCTGGTAATTTAGCGGCAGGTGTTTGGAAGGCAAAGGCAAACCGAGAACTTGTAGCAAGTGTTCAGATGCTTTGGAAGGAAGTTTCTCAATTACGACAATTATCATGGAGTCATGTCAAAGCACATCGAGGACATCGTTGGAACGAAAGAGCCGATCACTTGGCATTGCGCTGTGCAAATCAAGAGTCTCCCGCACCCCTAAGTTTTTGGAAACCGGGTCAAAGATGAATTATTGCAATCTTTGAATCAACCAATCTTTCAATTCTTGATTCATATCAGGTCTGCGTAGAGCATGGTCTATCTGTGATTTTAACCAAGGTAATGGTGACCCTGAATCATACCATTGATAGCCATCTAGTAGCACTCCAACCAATCCGCAGTTATCCATCCAGTGTTGTTGGATTGCGATAGATTGTAATTCACCATGGGTTGCCAAGTCATATTGATTGATCAACTCTGAAAAGTCTTCTGTGAAAATATATCTACCACATAAAACTAGATTTGATGGTGCATCTGCTTTATTCGGTTTTTCAACTATTGAGGTGATATGTTGACCGTTCATTTCAACAACTCCGTAATTGCTTACTTCATCATCAGCAACTCTGACAAGCCCTACACATGGTAGATTATTTGCAGCATAGCAATCAACCAATTCAGCGCTGGCATTAGATGGGCTATAATCGCTGGCAGTAGTATGATTATTCATCAAAAGGTTATCACCTAATAACACTAAAAACGGACCATTTATTGATGCTGTGGCTGTTGAAATCGCATTGGCTAATCCAAGTGCCTGATGTTGAATATGGACCAATACCTCTACATCGCTAAATGGGGAGAGGACTATTGGATCTAAGTCACTTCTTTTATCGAGTAGCCATGAATTATCTGCGAGTAGTGCTGATAAATCCTTACGCGGTGAAGTAATGATGTGCAATCTCTTTGCTCCTGCGGCAACTGCCTCTCTGGCAAGATGCGTTAGAACTGGGATGTCGACTAGTGGCAAGGCTTCCTTAGCAATGCTTGCACTTGCAGGCAACATCCGAGTACCAAGTCCACCGGCGACCAAAATCGCATCCAAAACCTCCGCCATATCGCCACTATGATGCCACAGGCTTTCAAGCCTAAGCCCTTCAGCAACATTATGCAGCCAAATCAAGAGGCAAAGATATTCGGCATTTTCGGATTGTTGTTAGTTGCGCAAACATTTCTTGATTTTGCGCCCGCTGGCCCATGGGATTCTCGTTCATTTAGCAGAGGAGTTGTCGGATTACTAGGTGTGCTACTACTGTATTTTTCTTGGTTTAGATTCACCTTTAACACAAAAGGAGTTGCTCCTGTAGTATCGCTTTGGAAAAATCCAAAATCTTCTTCAACAACTGTAATTGTGTTTGGTTTTATTTGTTTAGTATTTACTAAATTCATTGTCAATTCCAAAATTGGAGAATCATTTCCACAACCCGCTGGATTAGTTATTACATTCATTGGGTTACTTGCTATCGCAAATGGAATCTATGTTTGGCTGATTAGCGCAGGCCCATTGGCCAACGATGAAGAAGAATAAAATTACGATGTTGAAATAGAGCCCGAAAATAGTGAAGAACATTCTGAAAAACCAGTAAATGTCACCTATAACATTCAAAATATTGAAATTAACGATTCCATTGTGATGGATTCGTAGTTTACTGATGAACAACAATAATCAATCGATAAAGCCAAGTTCTTGGTCAAGCACATCTAGTGCTTCACTTAAGTCAGGCAATTCACCTGGCTCTTGAAGTGAACTTTGATGTGGACTTGGCGGTAAAGGATTACTAGGAAGTTCTCCCTTTCCATCCATCCAATCAATCCATTGCAAATATCTCTTT